>UINC01001205.1_pt2 | contig 66675 bp, 57 predicted proteins | sample 5385821 | NCBI WGS metagenome assembly UINC01 (sample SAMEA4666929, study PRJEB26691) | marine metagenome | isolation source: Pacific Ocean | place: Pacific Ocean | collected 2011-10-13 | reverse complement strand
TCTGTGGTGGCGTGACTGCACTGGTCAAGGCAGCCTTCGACACATTGGTAGAGGGTGGTTATCCCCAGGAGATCGCATTTTTCGAGTGCCTGCACGAGCTGAAGATGATCGTCGACCTGATGTACCAGGGCGGGTTCAACTACATGCGCTATTCTGTCAGCGACACCGCTGAGTACGGCGACTTGACCCGCGGCCCACGGATCATCGACGAGCACGTTCGCGAAAATATGCGCCAGGTCTTGAAAGAGATCCAGGACGGCACTTTCGCCAAGGAGTGGATCGCCGAGAACGACGAAGGCCGCCCGCGGTTCACGCCCCTTAGGGAAGCGGCCCAACACAGTCAGATCGAGGACATCGGCAAAGAACTTCGCGCCATGATGCCCTGGATGGACCCCAAATAATCAAGCAATCCCTCGTCTTATTAAAAGACCAAAATATTCGGCAGAACGGAGCAATATCATGACGATCTTGGAGGCGTTGAGTGTAGTCAATCATCGCCCGCTGGTCCTGGCAGGACTGGCGGCGGTTGACTACGTGGCCCTGGCGATCCTTTCTGAAGGCCGCAGTTAGCGGCAACGGCAGCCCAAATTTCAAAACAGAAAGGGAATAGGTAATAGAAATGGCTAAAGAAAGAGTATTGCTCTTGGACACAACCCTCCGCGACGGCGAGCAGTCGGCCGGCATCGGCATGACTGGCATCGAGAAGATGGAGATCGCCCGCCAACTACAAAAGATGCAAGTGGACATCATTGAAGCCGGGTTCGCCGCCAGCTCACCCGGCGATTTTGAGGCGGTGTCCGCCATCGCAAAAGAGGTCGAAGGTCCCATCATCGCCTCCCTGGCCCGAGCCGTTGCCAACGACGTGGACCAAGCCGCCAAGGCCGTGGAACACTCGAAGCGGCCCCGCATCCACGTGTTCCTTTCATCATCGGAGATTCACCAGATGCACCAACTGCGCAAGAATCGCGAAGATGTCCTGGAGATGGCCATAACGAGCGTTGAGCGGGCCAAGGGCTACTGCGACGATGTCGAATTCTCGCCCATGGACGCAACGCGGACCAACCCGGAGTACCTGTTCCACATGCTGGAAGAGGTCATCAAGGTCGGCGCCACCACCATAAATATCGCCGACACCGTTGGCTACGCCATCCCATCAGCCACCGGCTTCGGTCAACTGCTCAAAGACGTACAGGCCAATGTTAAGGGTATAGAAAACGTCACACTTAGCGTCCATTGTCACAACGACCTGGGCTTGGCCGTGGCCAACAGCCTGATCGCTGTGGAGTTCGGCGCCCGCCAGGTGGAGGGCTGCATCAACGGCATCGGCGAACGGGCCGGCAATGCCTCCATCGAAGAGATCATCATGGGTTTGGACACCCGCAAGGACCACTTCGGGATCGAGATTAACGCAGACACCACCCAGATCTACGGCGCCAGCCGGATGGTCAGCCGCATCACCGGCATGGCCGTCCAGTCCAACAAGGCCATCGTCGGAGAGAATGCTTTCAGACACGCATCGGGAATCCACCAAGACGGAGTGCTGAAGAATCGCTCCACCTACGAAGTGATGCAGCCGGAGCGCGTGGGCGTTCCTGGCAACACTCTGGTGCTGGGCAAGCTCAGCGGCCGGGCCGGATTGCAGTCCCGGTTGGAAGACTTGGGCTACACCCTCTCCAGAGAAGACTTGGCCAAGGTATTCGAGTCCTTCAAAGACCTGGCCGACAAGAAGCGTGAGGTCACCGACCGCGATTTGGAGATTCTGATGGACGAGGAGAAGCGGACGTCCACCGAGCCAATCAGCTACACCTTGGACCATGTGCAGTTCACCGGCGGCGACCAGGGCATCCCCACCGCCACCGTCAAACTCATCGGCCCAGACGGCGAGTCCATCACCGACGCCTGCACCGGCAACGGCCCCGTGGACGCGGTCTGCAACGCCATCGACCGGGCCATTGGCACCGACTCCAAGCTGGTGGACTTCAATGTCCAGGCGGTAACCGAGGGGATCGACTCCCAAGGCACCGTCACAATCCGGATCGAGAAGGACGGACGCACCTACACCGGCCGGGGCGCCGACACCGACATCATCGTCGCCAGCGCCAAGGCATATCTGAGCGCGGTCAACCGACAACTGGCCTCCGACGAGGAGTCCAACGTCCCTGCGCTGGGCAGCACGCCCGACTAAATCTGGCGGCACCAGACCCAAAACAACGGCCCGAACACGTAGGGGCACGGCGTTGCCGTGCCCCTACGTGTTCGGTGTCCGTGTTTCTTTACAACGACCGCTCCGGCCACACAGGGTCGTGGTGACCCAAGGGCACTGAGGTTCTAACCCAGCGCGGTGGGGTCTCGGAGAGGCTCAGCACTGGGCCCAGGTGCCTGAGCTTGCCCATGGGCGTGTCGCTGACCGTGGACCACGAGGCGATTTCTTCAGGGGTGAATTCCACCGGGATGTTCTTGAGGTCTGCTTCGGGAATCTCACCTTGGCTGACCAACCAACGTCCAACCTGGGCCAGTGAGATTCGAACCAGCCAACTCCCGCCCTCGTGCACCCGGCGGTTCAAGGCCACCATCCCGCCGAATGCCATCAGGTAGCCCGTTAGATAATCGATCGCCGACACCGGGTAGAACTGCGGCCCCGGAGTTGCGCCAGGGAACAGGTCTCCTTGACGGTTGGTGATGCCGCTTACCGTCTGCACCACGGTGTCGAAGCCCCGGCGCGACGCCCAGGGGCCCATATGGCTAAAAGCACACAGCGAGATATAAACGATGCCGGGCCTCAATTCCGCCAGCTCCTCTGGCGATAGTCCGCGCCCGCCGAGGGTGCCAGGCCGATAGCCTTGGGAGAACACATCCGTCTGACTGACCAACTCGCGCAAGGTGTCCATATCCTTCAGTTCGCGGAGATCCAGTTGGGCGTTGAGCTTGCCATGGCCTGTGTCGTATTCCTGATAGCCGATGTTGGGCAAATGAGCGCCGGTGATTTTCATGACGTCCGCGCCGTGTTCAGCCAACGTGCGGGCACAGGTTGGGCCGGCGAGGACCCGCGTCAGGTCCAGCACCCGGACTCCAGACAACGGTCGGCTGCCCTCAGGCAACGCTTCCGGCGGGCTGTCCGCTAATTTGACGATCTCCATCAGAGGCAGATTGGCAATGGCCGCGGCCTGGGGATGTTTCGTCCATTCTTCCATTGTGCGCACCATGCCGCCCGCGCCTTTGGCTTCAATTATCGCGTCTTCCAGGTCCTGGGCGTTCCATTTGGCCACCGCCTTAGTCACTGCGTCCCGGTCTTCCGCCACGCCCAATACATTGAGAGCGGCGGCGCGATGGTTGGGGAAGTTACAGTGAAGATAGCTCCAGCGGCCGTCTTTAGTGGGATAGACGCCCATCACGGTGTTGCGCTCGGTTGACACGCCGGCGCCGTCCATCTGCATGTACTTGCCGCTGCGTAATGACGCGGTCGCCCGGCGGACATCTACCGATACTTCTTGGCGGCGTCCCATGCGGGACTCCCACAGATCGGAGACAGCTAGGCCAACCGCGCTTAAGGCGGCGGTGCTGGTATCTCCGATGCGAAACGAAGTTGGCAATACGGGGTCGGTCCCTCCGGTTATCGTAAGCCCCTGAGTGCGCTCTTCATCCCATCCTGCGATTGGCAAAAGAGTGCGCAATATCTCATTGGTCATAGAATACGAATCTCCTTATTTGGTCGAGGCCGTGTCTGCACGCCGTTATTTTAACTAAACCGATAGCAGTTGCGACCATCAGACGGAGTGGGTCTAATCCATGGCCAGTTGATCTACACCAGTTTCATCTGAAAACCGGTGTCTTGTTTTTGACCCCGACCCGGAAGGTGAACCGCCGGGTAGCCCAACTCCCTTAGCTGGGCGGCCAATTCAGGGAAGCCGTTCACGGTATAGACCTGCTTGGGCGCAACGGCTTCGACGTAGGCCACCAGTTCATTGAAATCGGGATGGTCGCTGTAGGGCAGACTGGCATCGGCGCTGCGGCCCCAGGGCATGGTGCCCGAGGTCGCCCATCCCGTCATCTCCAAGGTCCGCTTTCGGGTGAAGCCCTTCAGGGCCTCGCGGCGCTTTCCCGGAGGGAACAACAGTACCCAGCCGTCGGGCCATTCGCCTTCAAACATCTTTATTTGGCCGGGAAATTTCACTCCGGCGTTCAGATACACATGGGTGCCCAGATAGATGCTCTCCTCGATCAGAACGTCAAAGCCGTTGCCGAGCAAATGGTGGAGCAGCTCTTGGGACTTGCCCAGCCGCCAACCCTGAACCACAGGCCGATCACCCCGGGACAACCACATCCGCAAGGTCTTATAGGCCGTGTCCAAGACCTGTTCCTCGGGTGGAAAAACATACTCGGGGCGGCCGTAAGTGGCCTCCATGACCAGGGTATCGCAGAGCACTGCTTCCAAGGGTTCATTGACGAGACTGGTCCGGCTCTTGATGTCCCCGGTGTACAGCAGCCTCTCTCCAGTCGCCTTCGACTCGATCAGCGCCTGCGCTGAGCCGAGACAATGCCCGGCCGGGTAGAGGGTCATCGTATATTCCGGAGCGTCGAAAGGCTGATGATAGGGGAGGAGGACCGGGTCGGAGTTCTTGAGGTAATCTCCCAACAAGGCAGCCGTGTTGGGGGTTAAAACAGGGCGGTTATGGCGCCCGGTATGGTCTGAATGGGCGTGTGAAATCAGACTGAACTCGCGCTTTCTCGTCGAGTCTAGCCAAAGGTCTAAGTCTGGAAGATATACCCCGCTTTTGAACACCGCCTGCACGTACACCTCACTCAAAAACAACCACGGGCGCATCAATTCTCTCTGGAGGCAACGCGGGCAAGTATATCATGGGGCCTTTCGCCGCTTTGGTGGAGCACAAAATCAACTCAGGTAGTGTCTGCTGTAGAATTGTGCGGTATAATCTGTTGGGCTTCTCGGAGCGCGCCCAAATCTTATTTAATAAAGGCGGGAATATGCCGGCAGAAGTTGGCGATGTAGCCCCTGATTTCAAACTTCCCTCCCCCGATGGGGACGTTTCTCTGGCCGATTACATGGGCGAGAAGATAGTTGTTCTTTCTTTCCACGTATTCGACTTCACATCTGGTTGAACCACGCAGGCGACCTCGTTCCGGCAGGAATACCAACGGTTCGAGGATAATAATGCTCAGGTCTTGGGCATAAGCTGCGACACAGTTCCGTCCCACCGTGCTTGGAGCACAGCGCTTGGTGGCCTTCCCTACCCCGAGTTGTCCGACTTCCATCCCAAGGGCGAGGTCAGCAAGGCGTATAACCTTTGGAACGAGGAGCGCGGGGCCAGCAAGCGGGCAGTAATCATCATCGACAAAGGGGGCGTAGTGCGCTTCCGTGAGTTGTATGAGCCCGGCATCCTGCCGGACCCCAGAGATATCTTCGCTGTGATGGAAGGTCTCAGCTAGCGCGATATCATTCGGAGTTTGGGACATCAAAAAGGCGCCCGTTTTTAGGGCGCCTTTTTATTTGCCATTATTATGTCCAGTCATTCACCGGCTCATAATTCGCCAAAAGAAAAGGACCGCCCTTGTGTGGCGGTCCTTTTCTTCTCTGACCAGTCCAGGCTTTACGCGGTGCCGGTGATCCGTTGCACCAAATAACGTAGGGTGCCTTTGGGGACATTGATGGTCACTTCTTCGCCGACCATCCGGTCTAGTAAGGCCTGACCCACCGGGGAGGTGGTGGAAATCTTGCCTTCCGAGACGTCTGCTTCGCGGACATCCACCAGTGTGTAGGCCAGGGTTTTCCCGGAGTTGGTGTCTTTGAGAGTAACCTTGGCGCCGACCGAAGATCGGGCAACCTTGGAGGACGCGCCCTCGGGCAGGATCTGTGCGTTATTTATGCTGGCTTCTAGTTCGCGGATGCGGAGTTCTACGATACCCTGCTGATCTTTGGCGGCGTCGAGCGGGGCGTTTTCTCTGAAGTCTTTGTCTGCCATGGCCCGTTTAATATCTTCCAGGACGAGGGCTCTTTGGTCTTTGAGGTCATCTAGCTGTGTAACGAGACGGTCATAGCCTTCTTGGCTGAGTTGGGAACCGGTGAAAGTGGACCGGCCATTGGTGCGGGAAGTGGTCTTTGCAGCTGCTGCTGTGGTGCGGCGGGTGCGGGGCACCCGAAGGTGGGATGCTAGTCCATTTTCAATCCATCCCTGGTCTTTCCAATAGGCTAGGAAAACCTTTACGGGGCTCAACCGGTGCACGGACTCTGATCCGCCTAGACCGATCTGCTGAGCATATTCTGCAACTTCAGAGGGGGAGAGTTCGGAGACCTTCCGTTCCCGGCCGACCCAGGCCACGAAACGGCCTAATTCCTGATGACTTTGCTGGGCAGTCTTGGCGGATTTCTTCGCCGCCACAAAATACGTTAGAGCTTCCGATATCGAAGGGCTTAGCTCGGTCGTCACTCAGATACCTCCACCTTCAGTCAGTCTTCAGATTTCGTAAATGTGCGCCAATGGGATTGGGATTCACCGGAGAACTTTGAGGGGTCTGCCGGAGGGCTATTTAACGTCGTCTTATCGAAACCCCACGGCTGGAGAATCTTCGTTGTAACCGGCCCCTTTGGAAGGACAATCAGCCCCAAAATCATACCAGTATTCAGATCCAAAGGCAATCCGAATCTTTACGGCGGCGGTACCCTGAGAACCTTGGTTAGCCACTGGACCTCGTACCGAATCGCGGTCCGCTGCGCATTCTGAAACACGTCGAATCGCTATGCTTCGTAGGTGCATATCGGCGTGCCACCCCGCCCTTGATTTCACCCTCAATCAGGCCGGAAAATCACCGCTGAATCTCTTTGACTTGGTCACGGCCAGGATGTAGCATACTGTCGTCTATTTGTGACATGCCTGCCAACAGTTTGGCGCGCCTGTAAAAAGGCAGCGCAGTAACCTCTCACCATTATAATAAAACGGAATCGGAATAAATGAGCTCCCAAACACAGCCAACGCCAGGCTCCTCCCTTGCCGGCCCCATCGCCGTGCCCGCGTTCGAGAAGGAATTAGACCGTCTTGTCGCTCTGGCCCGCAAGGGCCACAAACCCGGCGCAACATTTAACAACCCATCAGAAGAGTGGCTCATCAGCCAGATGCACGTGTTGCAAGACCTGCCCGAAGAAGAGCAACAGAAATATCTGGACGAAGCCAGCATCATCGACAAAGAAGCCGCAGAGGCCAATGCCGCCGGCAGAGCAGCCGGTCGCGCGTGGCCCGGTGTGGCTATTCGCTTGGATACCGGTGGGTACGGGTTCTTCAGCCAATTGGGCGTTGTGCGCCGGCCCGACCTGACTCAATACTTCATCGACGGGTTCGCCAAGAACCGCGACGGGGTAGTGTTCACCACGGAGAGCCAGACCTTGTTCACCGAGGTCTTCGGCTACATCAATTCCTATATGGAAGAAAATCTGGCCGCGGGCGACACTATAGTCCAGTCAGACCGCCAGGTTGGCGACGCCCCAGGGCGTTCCTTCCATGCCCGTCAGATGCTCTTTGGCACCCGGTATATGCAGATTCCCTTGATGTGGCGCCAACTCACTTTCCCCGTCTCTGAAGAGGTGAGCCGCCAGGAACCGGATATCCTTGAGGTCTCGCTTCCCCATTGGATGGAAGACCTGCCGATGCCGGAAGAACTGAAGAAGCGCCTCCGCGATGCCGGGTTGACCCAGTTGGTCTTCAAAGCTCCCACCAAGGGTCTTTCATTGCACCTGGGATTCGACTATGTCGGTGAGCACAAGATGGGCCCACTGTCCATCGCCATGTTCAAGGTCAAACAAGTAGACGGGCTGGCCATTCAAGCTGCGTTGAGCATGGCCCGCGCCAAGACTATGTCAGGCCAGATGAAGAACACCGCGCTGATAACAGTCGGTCCGTCCCTCCACGGCAAGAGCACCCTCACCATCATGCTGGAGTTGGCCAATAGCGAACTGGCAGGCCGGCTTAAGCTGAAGACGGACGCCGAGGAAGGGGTCTACCCGATGAACGACGACATCGTCCTGTTGCAGCCCCTCATGGACCCGGTCAAGGCCACCAAAGACGGCAAGCAGTCCACTCTGTATTACGGAATAGACGGCACCGAGAACAACCTCTACGCCATGCCCTTTGGCCTGAACAAAGCGGAAGACCCCATTACCTTTGAGGCCGTCCGCGGAACGGATGAAGACCCAAACAGCCAAGAAACCCTGGAGAACGTGCCGATCAACCTGGATTCTTGGTCTCCGAATTTCCTCTCCAATCCGGTCCGAAACATGCGTGTCACGCTCTCGCGCACGAGGTTGGTAGCCCGTAAAGGCGCCAACGATTTGCTCAAAAAGATCACCAACGGCCGCGAGACCGAAGGTGTTCATGTTCCTGTAGAGGACACCGACCAGGTCTTTTGGCAGGCCGTGATGCGCCAAAACACCGTGGTACCACCCCTGCGCCGCCTATCGTCCGAACAGTACATCCGCATACTGATGTACGGTGAAGCGGTCCAGATGGGAGCGGCCATTGGAGCCATCGGCCGCCCCTACGTTGAGTACTTCTCAGACCCGTTCATAATCGGCCTGGAAGACGAGAACGCCAACAACCTCTACAACATCGTAAAGAAGATCGAAGAGGGCGGACTCTCCCAACAATACTTCGTCTTCAACACCGGTGGCGTGGGCGCCGACACCAACGACCAGGCCAGCGGCGCCAACTACAAGAAGATTCCCCGGGAACTGACGCTGATGCTCCAGGAGGCCTTGCTCCGGGACGCGGTGAAGTTTGAGTATGAAGACCTCTTGGGTTCGGACCTCGCAGTCGCAATAGTGGACGAGGCGGGCAACGAAGTTGTCGATCTCCGCAACGAATGGCTGCCCAAGAACATTTACGGCGAGAAAGATTATTCTCAACGCATCACCGAACTTAGCCGCCGAAGGTTCTATGGCGAAAGCCAGGAAGACAAAGCAGGGATTCTTCGCTACACAAAGGTCGTCAACCGGCTATATGACCTCTCAGACATACCCGTTCCCTCCAACGAACGTGAGTTGGCCTGGCTGCTCTCGTTCTTCTGGAACGTTGACCATGCTTACGAAACTCTGGCCGAACTCCGCGCGCACGTCAGCGAAGGTGATGCCCCAGTTGCCGACGTGTTGAAAAAACTTCAAGACATGTACGCGCAGGCAACCGGAAATGGCTTGAGTCTAAACGGCGCCGCCGCGGCCGCATTGTCTTATCTGGGATTCTAGGCCTCCCAAAGGCCGGCAAATAATCCGGATGGCTGGGCTTTCAATCCGTCCAACCCGTCCATTGATCTTCGGTTTCTCCCATGAAGCATCAGCAGGTCGCATTCCCAACCTGGCGTATAACCACCTCCAGTGTATACTTACCGCCGTCAATATGGTGACCGCAGCGCCATCGGCCTACCGCCGTAATATCTCGCAGACATTTCAGGAGGGCTCAATATGAAAGCAGTACAGATCACTGAATTCGGCGGACCCGAGGTCATGAAGTACCAGGACGTGGCCGACCCGACTCCCGGCGAGGGAGAAGCAGTTGTCGAGATCCAGGCCGCAGGCGTGAACTTTACAGATGTTTATAGCCGCCAGGGAATAAACCCCGGTCCTCCGTTGCCCCGCATCATCGGTGTGGAGGGCGCAGGGGTTGTCAAAGATATCGGCCCCGGCGTGACTGAGGTCAAGATTGGGGACGACGTTACCTATTGCACCGCTCCCGGTACCTACGCCGAGTTGGCCATTGTGCCCGCATGGCGGTTGATGAAACGTCCCAGCGGCGTTGACGCCAAAGCAGGGGCCGCGGCCATCCTCCAGGGTATGACTGCCCACTATCTGTGCCACTCCACCTACGCTGTGCAAAAAGGCGACCGAGTGATCGTCCATGCTGGGGCCGGCGGCATGGGTCTGCTTCTGACCCAGATGATCAAGAAGTTGGGCGGGTTCGTTTTCTCCACCGTGTCCACCGATGAGAAGGCCGAGCTGTCCAAGGAGGCCGGCGCAGACCACGTGATCTTGTACACCCAACAAGACTTCGCTGAAGAGGTCAAAAAGGCTACCAACGGCGAGGGTGTAAGGGCCGTGTATGACGGAGTAGGCAAGACCACTTTCAATCAAAGCATCAGCAGCCTGGGCCGCCGCGGGCATATGGTCCTCTACGGCGCCGCCAGCGGAGCACCGGATCCCGTCAGCCCTGGCATTTTGGGAGCTGGGTCTCTCTCGATGACCCGCCCCGGTCTGGGTGACTACACGGTGGACCGAGCCGAGTTGGAGAAGCGTGCCGGCGACGTTTTAGACTGGGTGGCCTCAGGGGAGCTAAAGCTCCGGATCGGCGGTGAATTCCTTCTGTCAGACGCCTCTGAGGCCCACCGGCAACTTGAGAGCAGGGCCACCACCGGCAAATTGCTGCTGATTCCCTAAGACGGTAATGCGAGCTTAGGTTGGCAGGTGGCGAGCAGGTGGTCCGATCGGCTCGGCTTAAGCAGACGATCAACTACAAATCCGGTTGCCATACGCGGGAGGATGGCTGAAATCACCACTCGTCCTGAGACTGTCTAAGGATACACATAAGCTATCTCAGTTGCCTAAAACGTGACCGGTCGAATAAGCCATCAGAAAATTGTTGACCACATTGGTCGACTTTAATATAATCGTGGCAGGCGACCGAGTTTAGGAGAAAAACATGGCTGAGGAAACCGTAACGTTAGAGTCGATCTACGAAGCGCTGAAAACCGTTTATGACCCGGAAATTCCGGTTAACATAGTCGACCTAGGTCTGGTCTATGACGTGCAGGTAAAGGACACAGGCGACGTCTACGTTCAGATGACCCTAACATTTCCCGGCTGTGGCATGGGCCCCTATATCGGCCAACAAGCGGAATGGGCTGTGCAAGAACTGGACGGCGTAGAGGAAGTCCAGATAGAGATGGTTTTCGACCCGCCTTGGTCTCCGGAACTGATCAGCGAGGAAGCCCGCTCACAACTGGGCATCTAACCGGCCCTCTAGCTTGACGAAACTACCTAACACCAGGAGTTGAACGACCGTTTCACCTTCTGGGTTAGACCCCAACCCCACAACCCGCCCACTCTAGATTCTCAGAGCTCCCTCCGGAGGAACGCATGCCCACGCCCCAGGAAACCGCACGCCTGGAACAAATCAAAAAGTCTTGGCAGCAAAAACGCCAAATCACCGAGCGTCTTGGCAAGATCAAGACCAAGATTGGCGTATATAGCGGCAAGGGCGGCGTTGGCAAGACCACGGTCGCCGTAAATCTAGCGGTGACCCTGGCCAGCCAAGGGAACAGCGTTGGACTCCTGGATGTGGATATCGACTGCCCCAATGTGACCAATGTCATGGGCATCACCGATAAACCTGACTACGTAGATGGACAGATAATTCCTTCGGAAAAATGGGGCGTCAAAGTCGTCTCCATGGCTTTCTTCCAAGAGAACCCGGACGAAGCCATAATCTGGCGCGGACCGATGATTCACAACGCCATAAGCCAATTCCTGCAGCAGACCGAGTGGGACGAACTGGACTACCTGGTGGTTGACCTGCCCCCCGGCACTTCTGACTCCCCTCTTACGATTATGCAGAACCTGCCCATGGACGGATTCGTAGTAGTAAGCACTCCCCAGGACTTGGCTAACTTGGACGCCAAACGCTGCATCAACATGATTCGCAAATTGAATCTAAATGTGCTGGGCGTTGTTGAGAATTACACCGGGGAGATATTCGGTGAGGGCGGCGGCAAAAACCTGGCCAAAGAGGTTGACGCCCCCTTTCTTGGCGATATCGCCTTACGTTCCATCTACCGGGATGCGTCCAAACCCACGGCCCTTCTGGATAAGTCTGTTGGAAAAGAGTTTAAATCCGTAGCCGATGCGATGAAAAAGAGCCTGAAGGAGTTTGGCTCGGAAGCGGTCTAAAGAGATTAGACAGATACGAGGTTACCGCCAAAGGTCTCTCGGCGGTGATGACTCGCTAAATTCGGGCTAATCGCCAGATGAAACTTGGGCCTCGGCAGGTTCCTCCGTTCGACCCTTTTTTCTTCGCTTTCTGGATGGCCGCTCCGGCGGTTCATCTCCCGAAGTGATGCTCATCAAGAGGTTAACTTCCCGGTTCATGGCTTCCTGGGAATGCCCGCTACCCTCGCCCATCCTGCGGAACTTCTTATACCTCCTCTTCAGGAGCTTACCTTCAGACATCTTGGATAGTTGGAATATGTTGGTCAAGATCGCTGTTTGGAGAACCGCAGACGCCTCATGCGGGTCGACATGGGAGCCCCCATCCGGCTCTGGCACAACCTCGTCGGCGATCCCTAATTCCAGGCAGTCATGGGCCGTCAACATCAGGGCCTCGGCGGCTTCACGGTCCAACATATGGTCATGATGAGCGGCACCCAGGGTGTGGTTTACTGAAATGGGCGAATAGATGGCAAATTGTTGCATCAAGATCCGGTCGGACAACCCCAGGGCTAACGCGCCCTCGCTGCCGCCTTCGCCGATCACCACGGAGACCATCGGCGTTGGGACGGTCAACATGGAAGACAAAGTCCGGGCGATGGCATTTCCGATGCCTTGCTCTTCCGCTTCCAGTCCGGGGTCTGCACCCTGGGTGTCTATCAGGGTAACCAATGGCAGCTTGAAGCGGGACGCCAAGTCAATCAACCGCTGGGCTTTGCGCAGGCCGTCGGGAAAAACATGGTACCGCTCCCCCTCAACTAGAGTCCGCCGCTGCTGTCCGATAACGGCAACCGCCAGGCCGTCCATGAAACCGATGCCGGTGACTACCGAACGGTCATCGCTGTTCAACCGGTCGCCACGGAGTTCTATAAATGGGTCGAGGATAGACCGGAAATAGGAGCTAGCCTGGGGCCGCTCTGAATTTCGGGCTGCGGTCATCGCTCTCCAAGGCTCAACCTCGTCGCACTCTTCGGGTTCTGATTTCAACAAGTTCTTATGGTTGGACTTTCCATGTTTCTGCGCAGTAAGGATCTGCAGTATCGACGCAATCCTTGGTTGCAGGTTCTCGCGGTCAACCACATTGTCCAGTAGCCCATGGCCAACATGTGCTTCAGCAGTATGGGCGTCCAACGGCAGAGGCGTCTTGGACACCTCTCGAAGGGTGCGCAGTGGCGAGAGCCCGATCAAAGAGCCTGGCTCAGCAAGAATGACATCGGCCAGGTTGGCGAAGCTGGCGTAGGCCTGCCCGGTGGACGGGTTGGCCAGAACCACGATGAAGGGCACTTCCCCGTCCCGCAGGCGGTTGGCGGCGGTGACGGTCTTGGCCATCTGCATCAGTGACAAGACACCCTCTTGGATTCGAACGCCTCCTCCAGAGACCACGGCCACGGCTGGGATGCCACGGCGCGCTGCGTTCTCGAAGGCCATGGACACTTTTTCGCCAACGACACTGCCCATGGTGCCGCCCATGAACCCAAAGTCCAATACGATTAGCATGGTCTCGACATCGCCGATCCGGCATTTTCCGGCGACCGCTGCTTCCGTGAGACCAGTCCGATTCTGGTCCTGCTCCAGGAATTTTCGGTACCGGTTCCGGCGGGAGAACGAAAGGGGCTCCACTGTCTTCACATATTTATAGGTCTCTTTGAACGTTTCCTTATCAACCAACAGCTCGATACGCTCTCTGGCGGTGACGGTGTAGTGGAACCTGCAGAAGGGACAGACGCGGTAGGTCAGGTAGGAAGGGGAGTCGCTGATCGGCTCCTCACAGAACAAACAGCGGTCGTGTACCACTGAAAGATAGGTCCGTTCGGCCGCACCATCGCGGTTAAACAGGTGTACAAGAAAGTTTGACAGGTTGCGCAATCCGGCCTCCAGCCTGATGGAGAGAGCGGGTTAGGTCGGGGCAATTTCTCCGGCTTACCTCTAGGGCCAGCTTCCCAATTTGCTCCCACTCCGTACTCTTAACATCATACAAAAAGTACTCCGATATTGGAATGCCGAATAGCCCTGTTTGTCAGACCGGCCAAACCCGAATTGCCTCACGGCGGTCATTCGGCTAGAGTCGGCCTGCTTTTTAATCTTGTTCAGTAATTCTTTTCGGTCCGGCTTTGCCTGTTTGGACCCGGCCTATGCTGCACTGGGGATTTTAAAAACGTCCTTTTAAATCTTTGTTCAATAGGAGAATAGGGCCATGCCAGCTAGTTGGGCGGCCATCAAGGTAGACGGGGGTCCCATGGAGGGTTACTTAACCCAGCCTGAGGAGTCAGGCGAGTATCCCGCTGTGGTTGTCATTCAGGAAATATGGGGGGTGAACTCCCACATCCAATCGGTGGTAGACCGGCTGCCTGCTCTGGGCTATGTGGGCTTGGCGCCGGCTATGTTCCACCGGGAAGGCCCAATGACCGCCGGACTGCACGAGAAGTTGGAAACGGCCCTCTCTCGCATGCGCCGGTGCACCGACGACAACATAATCGCCGATGTCAGAGCAGCAGTGGGCTATGTGCAAGCCCAGCCTTTCGTTCAGGGCGATAAGATCGGCATCGTTGGGTTCTGTTATGGAGGGCGAGTCTCTTACCTGGCGTCCTGCAACATCTCAGACCTTTCGGCATCGGTGGTGTTCTACGGCGGCGGTATCGGCATGGCGCTGGGAGACGGGCAATCACCATTGGAACAGACGGCCAATATCAGTTGCCCAATGTTGGGTCTCTTTGGCGAAGAAGACGCCAACCCTACCCCGGAAGACGTGGCTAACATGGACGCTGAACTTACTAAAGCCGGGAAGGCCCACGAATTCCATGCCTACGGCGACGCCGGGCATGGGCTCCACTGCGAAGCTAGGGCCAGCTACCGGGCGGAAGCTGCAGCCGATGCTTGGGGCAAAGCCATGGCCTGGTTCGACAATCACCTCAAATAGATTCGGTAGCCCCACAACCGTGGATCGTCTTCATCGCTAAGAGGGCGTACCATTGCTGCGCCTACACATAGCTGATCAGTTGCTTCTCTATGGTATGCTTGCTCCAATGTCTTTTGACAATATCAATCGGCTAACAATATCTCGTATACCTTTCGGTATCACCCCCTCGTCGATCGACTCATCAGGTGGGCCCATAGGCCGTATGGTGCATGGCACATAAAGTCGTTTCGTCAACGGGAAACGACCCATCTGCCCGCAGGCGGGGCAACTTCTGGATAATCGCTCAGTACAAAGATTTCCGGTACCTGTGGATCGGAAATTTCTTCACCGTTGGCGCCCAATGGATCCAGATACTAACCGTGGGTTGGCTGGTTTTGCAGTTGACCGATGGCAACGCGTTCTTAACCGGCACCGCCGTCGGCATTCGCACGTTACCTGTCCTCCTCATTGGGCCTTGGGCTGGAGTCCTGGCTGACCGGGTAGACCGCCGAAAACTGGTCATGGTCACCCAGACCTATATGGCTATCTCGGCGGTGATATTCGCCTTAATGGTTCTGTCCACCGACCTGGACGTTCAACCGGTGACTGGGTTTCTGCAATGGTGGCACGCTTTCATATATATGGGAGTCTCGGGAATCGCACATTCAATCGTCCAGCCGGTCAGACAGACGATGGTCCCCAACACCGTGCCCCTCCGAGACTTGGGCAAAGCGCTTGCCCTCAATGGGATGGCCCATCCCAGCATGCGTATCGTCGGGCCGGCCATCGGCGGGTTGCTGATAGCCACCTTGGGGTTCAACTGGAACTTCTTTATCGAGGCAGGGTTTTACGTAACCATCGTGTTGATTTACCTGCCCATGAAGCTGCCCTACCGGGAAGAACGGCTGGCCACCAACGCTTCTTTACTGTCCAGTATGAAAGAGGGCCTCGCCTATGTGGTGAAAGAACAGACCATCTTGCAATTGATCGTGATGGCGTTCATCCCCAACTTGGTGTTTCAGCCTGTCGTGTTCGTGCTGCCCATTTTCACAACTGAAGTGTTGGGCCGCGGCGCCGATGCCGGAGGCATGCTAGCTGCCGCTGTGGGCGCTGGAGGAATAGTAGCCGCGATCATCATCGCCGGTCGGGGTTACATATTCCGACGCGGTCCAATGACCTTGATGGGATTGATCGGAGGTTGTTTCTTCATCCTATTGTTCGCCCAGTCAACTTGGTATTATGCATCCATGGCCGCTTTGGCCGGCCTGGGATTTTTCCAGTACATATTCCGGGTTGGAAACAACACTCTGATTCAGACTATAGTTCCCGACGCCCTAAGAGGGCGGGTGATGAGCATCTACATGCTGGATAACGGGCTGACGCCACTGGCTACTATGGCGATCAGCTACCTCATTCACATCTGGAGCCCAGGCGGCGCCTACACGGTGATTGCGGCGATCAGCTTGGCTCTGGCGCTGCTACAACTGGTGTTATTCCGACGAGTCCGGGTGCTGGAATAAGAACCGCCAAATTCCCTCCGATTTATAATTCCGGTCCGCAAACACACAAGCAATGCAGTGATATTGTTTATTCGATAAAGATATATAATTCCTAATCGCAATAAAACCTATTGACGGCCTCGTGCCTATTGTTTATTATTCACCGGGCCGCAACCGAACCTAGGTAGATTTGAGTCTAGATTAGACGCAAACTGAAAGAAATAAGTGGCTCGAGTGTCCAAACGCGAGTGAATTGTCCGGAAATCTCTCTGGATGTTAGGTGCACGTTTGGATTCTAGACATACCCAGAACAATGCAGAATTGAACCGTCCTCGGAATGGTAGCTAATCCCGGCGATCAACGAAAATCTAGGGAGCCGCTTCAATTCGACACGGACAGAATCTGGTGGGTCCAACACAAGGCGTCAAAGTACCGAGCAGGGAGGAAACCTCTTGAGCGAAGTAGCATCCACGGAAACACCCGCAGCGGACCAGCACGTAGAACGGGTGCTTGAAGGCCGGTCTTCGGCACTAACGCTTCTCACGGCGATGCGGGCCCTCACCAGGACCCTTGACCGAGTCTATCTCAGTATGGGTTACCTCTGCGGAACGATGTTTCTGTTACTGGCGCTTTTTATCACCTATCAGGTGATCGCCAGAAAATTCGATGTTGTCATGGCGCCCGGTATGGACTTGATGAGCGGGTTCACGATGGCCATGGCCTCAACGTGGGCGTTCTCATACGCTCTGCGGACCGGCTCCCATGTCCGAATCGACGTACTGTTGCCTTTCATGTCCACCAGAGTTCGCTGGTGGGCCGACCAAGCCGCCCTGGCTTCGATCGTCTTCTTCATCAGCGTTACCTCTTACAAGACTTGGATCATGGTGATGAAGTCCCATGAGATCAACGCAGTTACCAACACATATCCCTTGGTCCCTCTCTGGATACCCCAGACATTTGTGGCCATCGGGTTCAGCATGCTGGCGTTCACGGCTATCCACATGATGATTGACAAGATCGCCGAAGCGGCCCTTCCGGTACTGCACCTCAAACAAGGCGGTACCGAAAGTTACCGCACGGTGGTTGCTGGCACGAGTCTCGACCCGGTTCTGACCGAAGAGCAAGCTTCCGGAGTCTAGTAGAGAATCACGCTTCCGATGGGCCAATCTTCCCTGGCGAGACGGAAGTTAACGGCTTTCGAGCCAAAATCGTAGTCCGGCCGGCATCGCTTCCGGCGCCGAAAGGTTAGGAGGACCGAAACACATGGCAATAACCTCAGCATTCCTAATGATGGGCGGCTTCTTCTTGATCGGCGTTTACGTAGCCGGAGCTTTGGGTGTTTTGTCGCTGATCTTGATGTGGGTCTTCTCAGATTCTCCCCTGTGGAACATCATGGGAAACAAGGCTTGGGAGACAAACACCAACTTTATCTTGATCGCAGTCCCGCTCTTCCTCCTGATGGGGGAGTTGATGCTACGGAGCGGAATGGGTGAGAGGATGTACGGCGCGGTTTCCCGCTGGATATCCTTCCTTCCCGGCGGACTGATTCACACGAATATCGCCTCCTGCGCCATCTTCGCCGCCTGCTCCGGTTCCAGCGTGGCCACGTCGGCCACCATCAGCCGGGTCTCCCTGCCGACCTTCCGGTCCCGGGGTTACAGCGAAAGGCTGGTGATCGGGTCTTTGGCGGCTGGCGGGACCCTGGGCATATTGATTCCGCCGAGCATCGGACTGATCGTATACGGCGTGCTGGTCGAAGAATCCATTGGACGGCTATATCTAGCGGGATTCATTCCCGGTTTCATGCTGGCCGCCATGATGATGCTAATGATTATTGGCGCAGCAATCCTGTTTCCGTCAATAGCGCCTAGAGAACCCGGCGCTAGTTGGCGCCTCAAGCTGATAGGCCTCCTCTCCATGATTCCCGTCGTAATCATAATCATGGTGGTTTTGGGGTCCATCTACGCAGGCTGGGCCACCCCCACTGAGGCAGCAGCCTTCGGTGTGACCGGGGCTTTGGTGTTGGCGTTGTTAAACAATTCAGGCCCCTCAATCATGGCTGGGCTTCTGAAGAAGGTGAATAGCTCCGGCTCGCAGACCGGCACCATCGCAAATCTGCAAGAGCGCTATCCCGACGTCGAAGGAGCGCTGAGTCAGTCCATGACGATCAACTTCGACATGATTAAAGACTCGATCTTGTCCACCGTCAGGACGTCTTCGATGATCATGCTGATCGTGATCGCAGCGTTCACGCTCAGTTTCGCCTTCGCCCGGCTGGGAATCTCCCATGACATCTCCCAGTGGATCATCGGGATGGATCTGAGTTCCACCCAGTTGGTGATTGTGCTGGTAATCTTCTACCTGCTGCTCGGGACCTTCATGGAGAGTTTCGCCATGTTGGTTACCACGGTGCCGATCTTGGCGCCGGCTCTGGTAGCAACCGGGGTCGACCTGGTGTGGTTCGGAATCATCATGGTCATCTTGGTAGAAGCTGCTCTGATCAGCCCGCCCGAAGGGATCAACCTGTACGTGCTCCACGGAGTGCGGCGGGATGTCCAGGCGGAGATGGATGAGGCGTCAGGCGCCGCAGAAGAGATGGGCACGATCACGGATGTGTACATCGGAGTCCTGCCATTCATGGGAGTGATGGCGGCGGTGATCGTCTTGTTGATCATCTTCCCACAAATCGCCTTATGGCTCCCAGACCTAGTTAAGGGTACCCGCTAAAGAGCCCGCGGCAAACAAATGCAATCAAAAAGGACCTGCTTAGGCGGGTCCTTTTTAGTTATGCGTATGTTTGGAGCCTAAATCACCGACCGGACCACGCCGCCGTCCACCAAGATTGTTGCTCCGGTGGTGTAGCTGTTCTTCTCAGAAGAGAGAAATGTCACCAGGTCACCCAGTTCTTCGGGGCGGCCCAGGCGGCCCACGGGAATGGTGGAAGAGTGGGCCTGTAGCAAGTCTTCCACATTTGCCCCCGTGTCTTGAGAACGAGTCTCAAAGATGTGCATCATGCGGTCGGTCAGCAGATACCCGGGGGCCACGTTATTCACCAGGATGTTGTCGCGGCCAACCTCATCAGCCAAACTCTTGGCGTAGGCCACCGCTCCCATGCGCGTGACCCCGGATGTGACCAGGTTATCGATGGGCTGGTACACCGAGCTAGCCAGTATGTTGACTATCCGCCCCCATCCTCTGTCCTTCATGTGCGAGACTGATTCCCGGCTCATGCGAATGAAAAACATCAAGGCCATGTCGATGGACTGAAGCCAGGCCTCCTCCGAGGTGTCCACCGCCCGGCCGGCCGGAGGGCCGCCCGAGTTGTTGACCAAGATATCCAGACGCCCATAATGGTCGACGGTTCTCTTAACCAGGGCCTGGATGTCCTCCAGTTGGGAGAGGTCACCCGCCACCGCCAAGACCTCAACCCCGGTGGCGGCGCTGATCTCACCAGCCACCCGGTCCAGCTCCCCAGCGTTCCGGCTGCAAATCACCAGGTTGGCGCCTTCCTGCGCCAGAGAATCGGCACAGGCGCGGCCCAGCCCTTTGCTGCCGCCGCCGATGATTGCAACCCTATCCTTAAGTCCCAGGTCCATGTTCGCCTCCAGCCTGAAAGTGCCAACATGCTACCAATCCGGCCAAGCGGAGGCAACCGCCTGGAGTTCACCTACGAACCGTCTGACGGTGGAATTCCCTTGACACTGGTTAACGCCTGACCTATGCTGGCGCCAGCCTCGAAATGGGCGCGTTTAGACTTGTTTAGAGACCCGTTTAGTCTGAGCTTGCCCCGCTTTCTTCTGCCCTTGATTCCAAAGAATGGTGAGATCTTGAGCAACGTAGACCGCATACTTGAAGGTGCCCTGGATATACATGTGCATTTCGGCCCCGACCCGAAGGTAGAACGCAGGGCCGGCGCGGTAGAGATCGCATTACAGGCCAGGGAAATGGGAATGCAGGGCGTTGTCCTGAAGAGCCACGAATACCCCACCCACCCAGTGGCGGCCACCACGAGCGACCTGGTGAGCGATATCACGGTGCTTGGCGGGGTGGCCTTGGACGAAGAGGTGGGCGGCCTCAACATCCGTGCGGTAGAAGCCACCGCCAACATGGGCGGCCGCATCGTCTGGATGCCCACCTATTCAGCCAAAGCGGACCGAGAAGCCAAAGGTCTGGATGGAGGCATCTCATTGTTGGACGCCTCAGGTTCATTGGTTCTGGAGGTCCATCCAATACTGGAATTGATCAAGTCCCATGACATGGTGCTGGCCACCGGTCACATATCTACCGCCGAGAGCATGGCGTTGGTGGCTGAGGCCCGCAACATCGGGATCCAAAGAATCGTCGTCACCCATGGGACCACCATGTCATTCTGGACCGGAATGACCGTTGAAGACATGAAAGAACTGGCCGGCATGGGCGCCTTCATCGAGCACTGCCTGCATGTGATGATGCCAACTACCCACCGGATGGACCCTAAGGAACTGGCCAAGACAATCTCGGCCATCGGACCGGAGAGATGCATCTTGAGCACGGACTTTGGACAGGACTTCCATCCGATGCCGGCCGAGGGAATGCGCATGGGCATCGCCACCATGCTCCGCGCCGGAATGGAAGAGGTTGAGGTTGGCATGCTGGTGAAGGACAACCCCTCCCGCCTGATGGGGACCTAGAACCAGTCTAATTACCATCCCGACTGAACCTTATCCAGACGACTGGGGCATCTGAAGTTTTGGCCCATTCGGCTATGCGGTGGCCCACAACCCAAGCGATTCCCCGCTGACAATCGAAGATGGGCACGTTTCCTCGCCAGGCGCGGGGCACATGCCGGTCCGTGAATAGGTCCTGTAGTTTCTTCTGGCCCTGCATCCCCAATGGCTGAATCCGATCGCCGGGCCGCCAAGCACGCACTGTTGCTTGGTCCCCGATCGCGCCGCGGTCCAAGCAAACCGTCCATTCACCCTCCGAACCGGCGCCCGCCCAATCAGGCTTTTCACCCGCCGTTCCGGCCTGCATGGTAACCAGCCAAGGGCCAGCCAGCGCGACCGTTGCTTTGGCTTCCGTGGGCAGAGTGATGGAGTATTCGCCGTCTAGTTCAGGGTAACGGGTGTCCTGCTCCGAGCGCAGTGTCAGTACCATTTCGGCGAATTCTTGCCGGAGGACTACTCCTCCCGGTAGTTCCAAAGAAATGCCGCTGCGGTCCTCCGACGCCAAGTGTTCCATGGCCACCATATGGCTCTCACGAAGCCGAGTGGAATCTCCGGTAACCAATATGTAGCCGCGACGAAGGGCCAGCCGTTGCAACAATGGATGCAGTTCCCGAAGGGCCGCCCTGGAGAACTGAACTTTCCCCCTGGATCCCACGGCCACACCCTGCCAAACTTTATCTAGCTCTCCCTCTACAAAATCCAGGTCTTCGGCGGCAGTGCGGGCCAAGCGCACCAGGGCGCTCCGCACCTGGGGGTTGTAGTCCTGTTCCAGCTTGGGCATCAGGTCTTGGCGTAGCCTGTTGCGAGTGAACCGCCACATGTAGTTGCCACTGTCTTCCCGGTAGGTGCGCCCAATCTCCCGGCAATATTCGGCGGTCTGTTCTTTTGTTATATCCAGGAACGGCCGAAACAACTTTAGGCCACCGGTATCGATCGGCCAGGGCCAGTCCGAGACCTCACCCATACCCCGAAGGCCATAAAGGCCGGATCCGCGCAGGATATGGAGCATCACCGTCTCCGCCAGATCATCGGAGGTGTGCCCCACAGTGACTGCCTTTGCGCCTGCCTTCGCGGCAACCCCGGCCATGAACCCGTAGCGCATCTCCCGCGCTCCCTGCTCAAAGGAGGATATGCCGCGCTCTTTCTGGTACGCGTGGGGGTCTTCTTTAACCACAGTCACTGGAAGTCCTAGCTCTTCGGCGATCTCAGCCACGAAAACGGCATCGTCCTCGGCCTCTTGGCCCCTGAAGTTGTGGTTGAGGTGGGCGACATGGAGGGAAAGCCCGTGGGACTCTTTGAGGCGGTGGAGAGCGTAGAGCAGCGCTGAAGAGTCGGGGCCGCCCGATGCGCCGACGACCAGAGTTGTGCCGGAGTTGGAGTAGCCGGATCTGCGGAGAGCAGAAGCCACCTTGCGTTCCAGTACGGCGGCGATAGCCACAATAGACTCCGGCTACCGATTTTCGGGGGACAGGTGCCCGGTGGAGTTATAACCGGTGAGTCGGCGGCCCCGGTCATCGCTATCAAAGGTGGTTACCGAGGCCAAGTTTAACGACATGCGGTGAAAGTGCTCTAGTGGCACTCCAAGCAGCTCGCCGACGATAGACCGGATGGCGAAATTGTGGGAGATGATCACCACTAACTCGTCTCCCGAGTGTTTCTTCTCGATCTCCAAGATTGTCTGCCAGGCCCGCTCCCTAAGTTGCTTCAGTGACTCCCCGTTGGGCATGGACACCTTGTCAGGGCCGGAACGCCAAGCCGCGAAGACCTCAGGCCACCTTTTGCGCATCTCCTCCCCGGTTACTCCTTCCAGATCGCCCAGGCTGAGCTCTTTCAGGCCCGGCTGCTTGGACACCGGCATAGGGGTGACTTTGGCGATCTCATCCGCTACTTGGACCGTCCGAATCAGAGGGCTGGAGTAGATAGCGCTATGGCCCCATGAAGCGGCGGCTTTGGCCGTCTCTTTGGCTTGGGCAAGCCCTCGCTCGTTCAGGCTGATGTCCTGGTGGCCTTGGAACCTGCCCAGCTTATTCCACTCTGTCTCCCCGTGGCGGACCAAAAAGAACTTCACTAGTCGACCTCGTCCCTATTGGTCACAGTAGGAGAGTTCAAGCGTCGCAACTCCACTTCCTCGATTCTGACACGTTCCATGTTCCTGACCGTGAACCGCAGATCGCCGAACTCCAATACATCTCCAACATCAGGGATCCTGCCCATCCGGTCCAGGATAAATCCGGCCAGGGTCTGGTAGTCTCCTTCAGGGATTCCCAGCCCCAGTTCTTCATTGATGTCCGAAATGGCCAAACCGGCATCCATAAGAAAAGCGTCACGCCCAAGGGCCGTGACCGTCTCTTCGGGGGCCGAGCCTTCGTCGCCCATCTGGCCCACGATCACCTCCATCATCTGCTTCAGGGTGGCGAGTCCGGCGATGCCGCCAAACTCGTCGACCGTGAGCACGGCGCTGTGACCGCCTTCCCGCATCACGTTGAACGTCTCGCTGACGCTTTTCGTCTCAGGCACGAAGAAAGCTGGCCTAAGGTCTTTCGTCACCGGGCCACTAGCCTCACTTTTTAGTCCTTTCATCCCGGAGAGTATGTCCTTCACCGATAACACACCGAGCACATTTTCCATCGATCCTTCATATACCGGGAACCGTGTATGGGTGTGCTCAGAATAAACCTCGAGGAATCGCTCCAAATTGTCGCCGTTCTCGATCCAGACGATCTCCGGCCGGGGCGTCATGATCTCCCGTATCTGGCGGTCGCCAAACCGGAAGACTTTGTCCAACAGCGCGGCCTCGCCGGCATCCACGGCGCCGGTCTGGGCGCCGGCGGCAATCATGGTGCGAATCTCTTCCTCTCCAATCTGGGGTGTGGATGCCGAGATGCCGAGGGCCCGGTTGGTCATGGTGCTGAAAAGCTGGAGCAGCGTGACCATCGGAGACAACGTCAGCTCCACCAACCGGATGGGCCGTGATACTGCGAATGCAACCTTTTCGGAACGCCGCCAGGCGATGTTCTTGGGCACCGTCTCGCCGAAAAGCAACAGGAATGTGGTCACACCTGCGGTTGCCGCCAAGACCGAAAGACCTTGATTGGTGATGAGGTTCAACGCCAGTACGGTGGCCAGAGCGGCAGCGGCGGTATTCACCAGGTTGTTGCCCAAGAGCACGGTGGCCAGGAATCGCTCCGGACGTTGGATTATGTGGGAAACGCGGTCTGCGCCCGACCGCCCACTGCGGACAAGGTGCATGAGACGTGCCCTGGGCAGGGCGATGAACGCGGTCTCAGAGGCAGAGAAGAATCCAGAAAGGCCTAGACATACTACCAATAGTGCTAAACGCCACGAATCACCGGCATCCATAATGGAAGCCACCTCCAAAGGCCACGAAAAGTTGCCCCAAGGCAATATCGAACCTATTCAGGATGATAGCATCGCGTGTAAATTAGTGTAAAGTTGAACTGGGACTGCCTGTTCAGAGGCTATTCAGGCGCTAAATTTCCTGGGGCCACACACCATATATGGCAATAAAGATTCTGGGCATAGAGACCTCATGCGACGAGACGGCCGCGGGCGTAGTAGAAGACGGCCGCACGCTTCTGGCCAACGTGATTTCATCCCAGGTCGCCCTTCATGCCCCTTACGGAGGAGTTGTCCCAGAGGTTGCATCGCGGCAGCACGTTCGAGACCTGGTCCCGGTGTTGGAACAAGCAGCAGCCGACTCCGGTTTGGGCCTGGAGGATATGGACGCGATCGCTGTGACCTATGGGCCGGGGCTGGCCGGTTCACTGATCACCGGGGTGAACGCCGCCAAGGCCATCGCCTACTCCCTGGGGATACCGCTAATCGGAGTGAACCACCTGGAAGGGCACATCTACGCTTCATGGCTCGCCAAAACCGACCTGGAGAATGACACCGGCTTCCCGCTAGCCTGTCTGGTGGCTTCAGGGGGCCATACTGACCTTCTTTTGATGGAAGGGCACGGCAGGTACAAGTTGGTAGGGCGCACCCGTGACGACGCCGCCGGCGAAGCTTTCGATAAAGCAGCGCGGATTCTGGGGTTGGGATTTCCTGGTGGACCCGAGATACAACGGGTCTCCGAAGGCGCGACCGGTGAAGAAACCCTGCCACGGGCCTGGATGAAAGACACCTTGGACTTCAGTTTTAGCGGTCTCAAGACGGCGTTGCTGCACACGGCCCAAGACCGTGGAATCTACCCTGATCCCGAGGAAGGTGTGGACCAGGCACGCTTGGTCCGGGAATTGGCGGCGGCGTTCCAAGAATCGGTGGTGGACGTAATTTCGGCCAAATTAGTGGATATGGCGGCCAAATACAAAGTCAAAGGCCTGGTCTTGGGAGGTGGTGTAACGGCCAATTCTCGTCTACGTGAGGAAATCATCAAGCGGTCACCTCTCCCGGTGATTATCCCGCCACCAGTACTGTGCACAGATAATGGGGCGATGATCGCGGCCTGTGGCTACTTCCAGTATCAGCGGGGCGAGGAAACGCCCATGGACATCGACGTGGAGCCTGGTCTGCCTTTGGGGTAGGTTTTCCCTGTTTGCAGGAAAGTTAGGTCCGACGGAGTCGTGACTCTCGATGATGTCGGTATTGCGGCCGGTATTAATCCGCAGTTAACTTAGAACCGGCGACAACGGACTGACGGGCAGCGAATGAGGCGTTGACCACTGCGTGCATGTCGTTTTCAGCCGGCTCCCCCCTGAATGGAAACGTGAGCTTTACGCCATCCCCTTGGAAGGTGACTTCACCGTCTGGCTTCCCAAAGTAGACCTGGGCCATCATGGCGACGCTGGTCAACACGGCCAAAAAGACCACAAAAGCCACCAGGTCCATGCGAATTATCGGAACGGTCGGACCATCGATCCGGCCGGTCAGCCAGTAAGCCAGCAGTACGTAGAAAAAAACGGCGGCAACAACCATCAGTCCGCCTTGAAACAACGTGCCCTTGCCGCGTCGCCCAGCCACCACCGCCACGGCTTTGACCTCTTCCAAGGGCATCAAGATCGTTTCTCTCAATCCATCCCTTTGCCCAAATGCCATCATCCGATGGTTCGTCAACACCAACATCCGGCCTTCTACTGTGGGACCCGGTACCAAGCCCTGTTCGGGCACGAAAGTATGTCTGATCGACTCTCCGGCGAGCAGACTCACCTTTCGGATAACAACACCGGAATCCGGTAGTTCAGAAGAGGGAGCTGCGGAAAGGCCAGATGAGGGGCTACGGACAACCGCCTGGCGGCTCAAGCCCTCAGCGGACGGAGGAGTAACACCCTGATACAACCCAGAAAACAGGCCCTGCGTTAAGCCTTGAATCAGACTCTGAGTGAGCGATACGGGTATGGCGGGCCGGTTCGCCGGCCGCGATTTAGCTCGATTCCGGAGGAGCCGAACAGGCGGGAGTTTAGACGGGTCTCCGTACAAAATCGCTCCTTTACCAAAAAGCCATAGTATCATAGGCCGCGTGCCTAGTAACACGTAAATAAAGCTGGTAACTGAAGCCTCTACGTAGCCATTTTCGGATTGTTTCGGGACGGGCGTTGACCCGGGCTAATCTTCATACCTAGGCACAAAACATTGACACTCCAATAGGTCATTTGGTAATCTTTTATATCAAAGGCAATGATGGAGACGAGTAGGCAGGGGTAGGCGCCTAGCGAGCCTGGTACGGTGAGAGCAGGCGCGCCGAAGCTGGCCGAAAATCCCTCCGGAGCCGCCAGTCGAAATTCCTCTGAAGATGAAAGAGGGCAAGTAGACCAGGCCGGGGTTCGTTCCCCCGTTAAGAAAGACGGGACATGTTGGTGTCCTGCTAGAGAGGTCCCGATTACATCGGGATAATTAGGGTGGTACCGCGGGAATATAACGTCCCGTCCCTATGTTGGGATGGGGCTTTTTTATTGCCCGGCAGCAGCTCTTCCGGTGCCTTTCACGGCAGGCGATAGTCCTACCATTATTGGAGACTGCAGAACTGTTATGAAACTTAAAGGCTCGGAAATCGTCTGCGAAAGCCTGCTCCGAGAGGGTGTCGATGTCGTCTTCGGCTATCCCGGCGGGGCGATTCTCCCCTTCTATGACGCCCTCTGGTCTTACCCTCAACTACGCCACATCCTGGTGCGCCACGAGCAGGCCGCTGCCCACGCCGCAGACGGCTATTCAAGGGTCACCGGCAAGGTCGGCGTCTGTGTCGCCACCTCCGGACCCGGCGCAACCAACCTGGTCACTGGCATCATGGGGGCGAAAGCCGACTCAGTGCCGATGGTCGCCATCACCGGCCAGGTTGCCCGGTCATCCTTGGGTAGCGAAGCCTTCCAAGAGTGCGACATATGCTCCATCGCTGCGTCAACGACGAAAAAGACGTATATGGTGATGTCCGCCGCCGACCTAGCCGATACGGTCCGGGAGGCGTTCTACATCGCTCAAGAAGGCCGTCCCGGTCCGGTTCTAATCGATATTCCCAGAGATGTCCAGCTTGAACTGGCCGAAGCTGAATTCCTCGAAGTAACCGCCCCTAAGACGCCCGAAGTCTCAGAAGAGGCGATGGAGCGGCTAAAAGAAGCCGCCCGTCTGATCAACGAAGCTGAGCGGCCTTTAATCATCAGCGGTCACGGCGTGATGACCTCCGGGGCTACCAAAGAACTTCTGTCCCTGGCCGAACGCTCCGGCATCCCCGTGATCACCACGTTGCTAGGCCTGGGCAGCTTCCCCGGTGGCCATCCTTTGAGCATGGGAATGCTGGGTATGCACGGTATGTACTGGTCCAACCTATCGGTGGACCAGGCCGACCTGATCGTAGGCGTTGGCATGCGTTTCGACGACCGGGTCACTGGCAAGGTTGACACCTTCGCGCCCCACGCCCGGATCATCCACATGGACATCGACGCCACACAGATCGGTCGCAATGTGCCGGTAGAAGTTCCGGTGGTCGGCGACGCCAAGGCGTTGCTCCACCAATTAGCGCCGATGGTGACCAATACTCCCCGGCCTGAATGGATGCAGTTTATCGAAAATCTGAAGCAGAACCACCCGTCGCTATCCATCCCGTCCAGCGATGTTCTGCAGGCCCAACAGGTGTTAAGCGCTCTGGATATCGTGTTTCAAGAAGACCCGGAAACCACGGTGGTAACCGGAGTGGGGCAACACCAAATGTGGGCGGCCCAATTCCTGTCCTTCAATCACGAAAACACGTTCATATCATCAGGCGGGCTTGGAGCCATGGGTTTCGAGATTCCAGCGGCACTCGGCGCCCAAGTAGGCAAACCCAACGCCCCGGTTTGGTCGGTCGCCGGCGACGGCGGATTCCAGATGACCAATCAGGAACTGATGACTCTAGCCGAAGAGAAACTGCCGGTTAAGATCGCACTGATCAACAACGGTTACCTGGGCATGGTCAGGCAATGGCAGGAGATGTACTTCGAGAACCACTTGAAAGCCGTGCCGATACGCGGCCCAGACTTCGTCATGCTGGCTGAATCGTACGGAGTGAGCGCGATCAGGGTCACCGAACAGGAGGACGTTCTGCCTGCTTTACGCCAAGCCCAGGCGCATGACGGGCCGTTCCTGATCGAGTTCGTGGTAGACTCAACCACGAATGTCTACCCCATGGTCCCGCCGGGCGGCTCTCTGGCCGACACGATTGAAGACCCGGTGGTCGCCACAAATACGGTGACTTAAACAACGGAGCCCATGTGGAAAAACTATCGATTCAGGATGCTTCCCGCCGCCTCAACATCTCTCAGCGCGACGTCCGGGAATACATCCGGAACGGCGAATTAAAGGCCGAGCGAGACCCGGACTCGGAGCATGGCCGCTGGCTGGTGCTCATGCCCGAGGGAGACTGGCAGGACAAGTTCAAGTCCTATTTGGACGAACTGGATGCCAGCATCACCCGTTGGTGGTGGACCAATGTATCCAAGACCGGTTCAGTCCACTACTTGAAAAACACGGGCATCGAAAACGTTGAGCCGGACTACCTATGCGGACATCGCTCGGAGAACCTCTGGTCCGCGGTGGGCCACACCGCCAACGACCGATGCATAGAATGCCTCATGCGGGCCACGGAACGCGGCTTGCCCTTGTTCGAAGAGGAAGTCTCAGACAGTTAGCGGAGACTAACCCCCTCCCCCGGCTCCCGCAGGCCCGATGCCTGGTTCGGTCATGCTCTCCGGCTTCAGCAATTCGTCCAATGCAGCGTCGGAAAGCTCCGTCTTCAGTTTGGCCATCTCCCTGATGGTCGTTCCCTTGGCCGAAGCCTCTTTGGCGATGGCTGCCGCCGCGTCGTAGCCAATGGCCGGCGCCAAAGCCGTGCCCAGCATCAGTCCTTTCTCGACCATATCGGGGCCCACGCTGGTCGCGGTGATCCCCTGAACGCACTGGTCGGCGAAGTTGTGGGCCGACGCGGCCAATAGTGATATGGATTGCAGGATGTTGTAAGCCGCCACCGGCATCATGGTGTTCAGTTCGAAGTAGCCTCCCTGGCCGGCCAGAGTCACCGTGGCGTCGTTACCCACTACCTGGGCGACCACCTGGATCACTGATTCCGCGATCACCGGGTTTATCTTCCCGGGCATGATGGAACTACCCGGCTGGACTTCCGGCAGGGTGATCTCCCCCAGACCCGCCCTGGGTCCCGAGGCGATGAATCGGATGTCGTTGGCTATTTTGTGTAAGCTGATGGCGATCGTCTTGAGTTCGCCGCTGGCCTCCACCAGGCCGTCCAGAGAGGCCTGTGCCTGGAAGTGGTTGGCAGTTTCCTTGATCAGCACCCCAGAGACCTCAGAAAGTGTCTTACAGGCCCGTTCGGAGAATTCTTCATGGGTGTTCACGCCGGTGCCCACGGCGGTGCCGCCCAGGGCAACCTCAGCCAAGGCTCCTTGGGCCCGCTGCAGGCGTTGCACACTGTACTCGGCCTGCCCGGCGAATCCCTTGAACTCCTGTCCCAGGCGTACCGGTGTGGCGTCCTGTAAGTGGGTACGGCCGGTCTTGACGATTGGCCAAAACTCGACGGACTTCTTGTTCAGCTCATAGGCAAGGAACTGTAAGGACGGAATCAGGTCTTCCTTGATGGAGAGCAATGCCGCTAGGTGGATGGACGTGGGGATAACGTCGTTGGAGGACTGGCCCATGTTTACGTGATCGTTGGGGTGGACCAGTTTGGAGCCCAGGTCGCCGCCCAAGATCTGGCTGGCGCGGTTGGCGATGACCTCGTTGGCGTTGGTGTTAGTAGAAGTGCCGGAGCCCGTCTGGAAGATGTCCAGAACGAAATGTTCGTCCAATCCACCGTCAATGACCTCTTGCGCGGCAGCCACCACGGCATTGCCGGTCTTCTCTTCCAGAAGACCCAGGGACATGTTGGTTTTGGCTGCGGATTGTTTCACTAGGCCCAGAGCCCGGATGAATGACCGGGGAAAGCCCAGACCGCTGATTGGGAAGTTCAACACCGCCCGCATGGTTGACGCACCGTAGAGGGCGTCGGCTGGGACTTCCATCTCACCCATGGAGTCCCGTTCAATCCTAACGTTGGGGAGCGAGGACATGTTGGTACCGTCCTAAAATATGGGATTGGCTAAGCCAGTCTGATTTTATCTGGAGTTAAGCCCGTTGGGTAGTGCGGGGCAGTCGACTACGATCGGGCGCATCAAAGCACAACAAAAATGGTTGTATCTATCAACGGTAGGTTCAATCGCTTGACGAGTCAGCCTTCGGCATGCTCTGGTAGCAGAGCGTTTTCAAAAATTGTTGAAGGCGCTCTTTTTTGCCCGACGATATAGACTAAGAGAAAGGCCCCTCAATTGAGGGGCCTTTCTCTTTTTGCTTCCTTTGCATTCGCCGTTGACCGATAGCCTCCTACTTGCCCTCTTTGATCCAGTCGGCCACCCGCTCCGCAATCATGATGGTCGTCGCGTTGGTGTTGGCGCGGATCACGTCGGGCATGACCGAGGCATCGACCACCCGCAGATTCTCTAGCCCGTGTACGCGGCTGTACTGGTTCACTACAGCCATCGAGTCGGAGCTTGGCCCCATCTTGCAGGTGCCCGAGACGTGGTGTTGGGTGTAGCAGTTGGTCATGATCCACCGGTCCAGCGTTGCGTCGTCGGCCAGTACCTCTTTGGTGGGATTTAGCTGTTCGACGACATGGGCTGCGAAAACTGGGTGTTCGGCAACCTCCGCCGCCTTGCGCAATGCGCCTCGCATCCGCTCCCGGTCATACTCGGCGGAGAAAAAGTCATAATTCAGGTAAGGCTGGTCGTGGGGGTCAGTAGTGTTGAGGACCAATTCTCCAGCCGAGGTTGCGTTCTGCAAGCCAACGCTCAATCCGAAGTGAAACGTGTCTCCTTCGTAAGTGACGCTGGCCGGGCGATGCTCACTGCTCATCAAAGTAGGCGTCATCTGGAAGTCACCTCGTGTTGGCGAGCCGGGAAGGCTGAAGCGCAAGCCAACTTGCAGGCTGGGGGTGTCGATGTCGGGTGGCTCGCCCTCACCCTTGAACAACACGTAGGCCGCCGGGTGGTCGCGCAGGTTCTTGCCCACGCCGGGCAGATCGTGGACCACGTCGATACCAAGTCTTTCCAGGTCCTTGGTTGGGCCAACCCCAGACAGCAATAAGGCCTGGGGTGAGCCGATGGCACCGCTGGAGAGGATGATCTCGCTCCCTTGAACGGTGAAAAACTCGCCGCCGCTCTCGGCTTCCACCCCTATAGCCCGCTTGCCCTGGAACAGGATTCGTCGGATGGCTACACCGCCACGCACGGTGATGTTGAGCCGGTGTCGGGCCAGGTTCAAGTAAGTCAGGGAGGTGCTCATGCGAACGCCGTCTATGTTATTCAGAGGTCGGGCGGCCACGCCGGTGGAGTCGGGATTGTTCTGGTCGGGGTCTTCGGGGAATCCCACAGCCACACAGGCTTGGTAGAACGCTTCTGCGACGGGGATCCATTCCTCCCGCTTGAAACGTCGAACCGGCAGAGGGCCCTCATTGCCATGAAAGTCGTCGCCGGGGAAGTCCCAATCGTTCTCCATCTTGCGGAAGTAGGGGAGAATCTTGGTGTAGGCCCACTCATCGTTGCCCCATTCGGCCCACTGGTCATAGTCCTCGGGCAGTCCTCGGAACACCACCTGGCCGTTGATGGCGCTCGAGCCGCCGGTGGCCTTGCCCCTTGGGATGATAATCGGTTCCGGCTGTAGCGGGGTGGCGGTGGCGCGGTAGTCCCAACTATGAGGCCCGTAAGCCGACCGCCAGACGTTATAACCTTTCTTGAGGTCTTCGGGCAGATGCTCAAAGTCTGGATAGTCCGGCCCCGCTTCCAACAGCAGGATTGTCTTATCCGGGTCTTCCGAGAGACGGGCGGCGAGAACACTTCCTGCCGAACCGGCCCCAACGATGATGTAGTCGTACTCCATTATTGTCTCCCTAGTCTTATTTAACAGTCGCCAAAATACCTTTCAAGTCGTCCAAACTCTGAATCTTGCGGACGTTGCGGTGGAGCCCAAAATCGGTCATGGCATCCTCGGCAATCTGGTCGATGCCGTCTTCGGGGACGCCCAAATCGCTCAGCCTGGTCGACAGCCCTAGGCTTTTGAACAATGCCTCGATGCCGTCGGCTCCGGCTGCTGCTGCTTCCCCATCGTTCATGCCGTCTTTCCTGACGCCCATCGCCTGGGCGAATCGGGCCTGGCCGGCGATGTTGGCTTCGGCGTTGAACCGCATCCCTGGCGCCGTCAGTATCGTATAAGCGTCGCCATGACCGCATTCCGGGTAACGGGTGTCCAGCGAGTGCGCCAGGGCAGTGACTACGCCCAATGCGCTGCCACCAGCACCGGCGTCGGTGGCGCGGTTGTAGAGAAAAGCAGCCGAACACAGCTTGATGCGCACCGCTGGGTCATCGGGTTGGGAATTGACCAGCGGGAGGTTTTCCAACAGCAGCCGCAAGGCCTCCAGCAGATCGCTTTCAGCCAAGGGATTAAGAGCTGTCTGTTGGAGAGCTGCAGCAGTCCCCGTGAAACACCCTACAGTGGCGCTCAAGCATAGCCAGGACGGCGCAGTCAGCAGGGCTTGCTCGTCCCAGATCACGGCGGCCGGGCGAGTCTTGGGGTCGAACAACTCCAGCCGGTGGCCGGATTCCGGGTCTATCAGGGCCGTTCCAGCGCGGGTGACTGCGGTGGTGGCCGTAGTTACGACGTTGAATATGGGGACCTTGGGCGCCATCAAACGGGGGCTAACCGGAGATTTCCCCTCGGGATACTGCGTGCACAGTTCCTGGGCGGTGCCCTTCTCGGCCAAGAGAATCGTGATTCCCCGGGCGGTGACCACCGCGCTTCCCCCGCCCACGGCCACGATCCCGTCCGCGTCAGCCTCTCGCGCCGCTGCGACGCCCTCCATCACCGAAGTCACAGGTGAGCCGGTCTTGCCGCCGCTAAAAACCCCGGCAACCCGGTCTCCCAAAACGTCTCTGACCCGGTCGATCAAATCGGTCTTTTCGGCGATTGACTGGCCACAGACCACCAAAACACGCTGGGCCTTGAGCCGGTCAACCTCCTCGGACAGCTTGCCGATGGCGTCCGGACCAGCATGGACCCGGACCGGATAGCCGACAAATCGAAACGATTCTGTGGTCACGTTTGAACTCCTAGGGGCAGGCCCTATGTTGCCATCGGAGTCTCTATTTGGCAACTGTGGATGCCAGTCTCAGTCACTATGACCGCAACCGGTGGTAAAATCGTATACGAACTTATGCCAGAGTTGACCAAGAAAGATGAAGACCGCCTGTTGCGCTATCGGGGCCAGAGCCTGCGGCTGCTGCAGGACGCCATGGACGAGGTACGCGCTAGCCGCTGGGACCGCTGTGAAGAATTGCTGTGGGGCAGCCTGACGCTGGCCGTGAAGGGCGTGGCTCTGGGCCAGGGCAAGGAACTCGACAGCCTAAAGGCTGTGGAATCCTACGCCCTCGAATTGGGTCAAGAATACCGGGACCGGCGTATCCGCGAGTCCTTCACCAAACTATCGTCGTTCGGTGAGACCGCCGAGAAGGTCCGGGAATCCCGTATCCGGGCCGATCATCTGGTACAGACGCTGGAGGATGTTACCGGAGCCGTCGAGCGGCTCTGGAACTTGGCTCCAGGCGGCGACCTACTCAGCGCATTACTGAGGGGTGACATGGATGAACCGGACGAGCTCGAAGAGATGGACGGCGGCCTCCTAAAATGAACCTGACAAAAACCAGTCCCAAAGTCGCCATTCGCACCCATGGCTGCAAACTGAACCAGGCAGATAGCCAGGTGCTGGCCCGGCGGTTTCAGCAGGCCGGTTTCACCATGGTCAGGTCCGCGGCCCAGGCGGATGTAGTGGTGCTTAATTCATGCACCGTAACGGCCAATTCCGACTCCAAGGCGCGTCAGTACCTGCGTCGCGCCCGCCGCTCGAATCCCGACGCCCTGGTGGTGGCCACCGGCTGTTACGCCCAACGAGCCAAGGACGACCTGTCCGCCATGGAAGCCGTCTCACTGGTACTGGATAACCGCGATAAGGAAAACTTGGTCTCTACAGTCGCAGCCGAACTGAATATCGAGGTCGGCTTATCCATTCAAAATCAGCCTGTAGCCGCGCTGGGGCGGAGCCGCGCTATGATCAAGATTCAGGAGGGGTGCGACCAGGTTTGCGCCTACTGCATCGTGCCCAAGGTCCGAGGCCGGGAACGGAGCATTCCGCCTGAAGAGATCATTGCCGAGATAAATAGCCGGGAGGAATATGGCTGCCGGGAAGCCGTTTTGACCGGCACCCAACTGGGAACCTATGGGTTCGACCTCTCAGGCATTAATCTGCCAGGTTTACTCAGGCGGGTCTTGGCTGAAACATCGATCGACCGTCTACGAGTTTCATCCCTGCAAGCCCAGGAGATCACGCCGGAATTATTGGAGCTGTGGGACGACCCTCGCCCCTGCCCCCACTTCCATATTCCCTTACAGAGCGGCAGCGACACTATCCTCAAGGCCATGCGCCGCCGCTACGACACCGCCCGTTTCGCCGAGACGGTGGAGTTGGTACGGGAGAAGATTCCGGGCGCTGGCATCACCACCGATATCATCGTGGGCTTTCCCGGCGAAGGGGTCAGGGAGTTCGCCAAGAGCTACAGTTTCGTCGCGTCCATCGGTTTCAGCGATATGCACGTCTTCCCATACTCCATCAGGCCGGGAACGTCGGCGGCCTATCTGGACAGGCAGGTGGACGTCACCAAGAAACGGGAGTGGACCGGGGAGATGCTGGAGTTGGCGGCGACCGCCAAGGGGGAGTTCCGCCGTGGGGCGCTAGGCCAGACCCGGCCAGTGCTTTGGGAGCCGGGCAAAGGTAGCGACTCAGCGGGGGTTTGGAGCGGTTTGACCGACAACTATCTACGCGTTCGAACACAAAGTATTCGGGAACTGGGAAATGTAATTACAGACGCACGGTTGAAAGGCCTGGATGAGGAATGGGTTACAGCCGAAATCGTCTAGATGACGCCAAACACGGAAAAGAAGAGCGCCCCGACTAGTCGGGGCGCTCGCTCTTCGGAACTAAAGTTTGTACAGATTGCTTAGAGGTCTACGGGCCTGAGATAACCCATCTCGCCGCGGCGCTCCAGGTATCCTGCTTTGACTTCGTGGCCATGGGAGAAGACCAATAACCATCCCTGCGCCTCAGCCTGACTCAACAAGTCCCGCTTCTGTTCCAGAGTCCTTTCAGGGGAGCTGTCGAAAGCGGAGATCGCCACCAAGTTCAGATGGTGCGGTGTTGGGACGATGTCTCCCAGGTACACTACCCGATCGCCACCATGGTTGAACATGACCATCTGGTGACCCTGAGCATGGCCGTCGGTGACAATCACATTGAGACCGGGCATGATCTCGGAATCGCCGTCCAGCAATTCCAGTTGGCCCCGCTCTTCAATGGGCAAGAAATTCTCGGCCCGGTGCGAGCCGTGGCAGCGCTCGTTGGGATTGCAGGCTTCTTCCCAACACTTGCTCTGCACGTAGTATTTGGCCTTGGGGAAAGTCGGCACCAAGTTGCCGGCCCGGTCCAGCCGGGTGCAACCGCCCGAATGGTCAAAATGCAGGTGGGATAGCACCACTGCGCTGATATCCTTGGGAGTGAGTCCCACACCCTTCAGGCCTTTCAAAAGGCGGCTGGGCACCAACCCAAGGTTTTCTTTGTCTTGATCTACTTCTTTGGAACCTATCCCGGTGTCCACCAGGACATTATGTCCGCTGACTTGCAGCAGAAGGCAATTCAGTCCTAGAGTCATCCGGTTCTTGCGGTCGGTGACCACGCTGCTCTCCCAGGCGACCTTGGGCACCTGGCCAAACATGGATCCTCCGTCCATCTTGATAACCCCATCACTGATAATCTTCACGGCTGTCGACATCATCGTTTACACCCAAACCCTTCATCCAATTATTATTGAACGTTCCACCCCACCCAGTATCGTCACCACCTGACGCCGTCGTTATGTGGACCTGCCGGGGAGTTTCCGGGATATGACCGGGGGTCTCGCCAGAGACTATTAGATATAAAAGAGGGAATATTGCCCTTGTCCCAAGACTTCTTCTGGCGGGCACGTTCTAGATATGCCTCTCCGGATTCGGCAAAAAGCCAGCCGATTGATTTTTAGTTTCTCTCCTCCTCAACCTTCCTTTAAACAAAAAAACCGGTGGTCCGAGAACCTCGGCCATCGGCTTTGAGCACACGTTGGGCAACATCACATCCCCCTCCACACTCTCACCCGCTGACCCACTAGCACAGTAATGTAAAAGAACCGCGCCCTGTCAAGGGAGTTTTTATGAATTCCTTATGAGTATTTTGAGGAATATTAAACTTTTTTTATAGAACGGTCAAGTTTACGCCTAAATAACCATATTTATGTTGACTAGCCCTTTAAAAGGTGGCTGAAGATTTGACCTATTTCGAAAATGCTATACTACCTCAAATTCGATAGCGCTCAACACGAAACACTTGGTCGCCCGTTTCATTTTGATACGATTCGCGGCCGTTTTGGGAGGCCACCAAATGGCGGGCAAAGGACTCGGACTCATGGCCCATCTGATGCGTAGGGCCGGCTTCGGCGCCACCTTGCAGGAGTTGGAAGAATCCCAGGCCAAGGGCTACGAGGCTACCGTTGAGGTGCTTTTGCACCCCGAAGACATCCCGGAATGGGACGATGACCTGTTCCGCCGCTATCAGCCAGACCTGAACAGCGTGATGTACTTCGAGAGCGCCCAGGCCTATTGGATGTACAAAATGATCAACTCCAAGCGTCCCTTGGAGGAGAAGATCGCCCTCTTCTGGCACGGTCTATTCGCCACCGCCTACGGCAAGCTGAACCACGCCAAGGGTGTCGTCAACCAGACCGACACATTCCGTCGGCACGGCCTGGGGTCATTCCACAACATATTGATGGAACTGTCTCGCGACCCGGCCATGATCTTTTGGCTGGACAACAAGGACAACCATAAAGACGCCCCAAATGAGAATTACGGACGTGAGTTGCTGGAACTCTTCTCGATGGGCATCGGCAATTACACCGAAGACGACGTTAAGAACTGCGCCAGGGCCTTCACCGGCTGGACCATTGCCAACGATGAATATATGAGCGTCCGGGCGTCCCGCGACTCCATCTGGCCGTCGGGCCGCATCGACTGGCAGTTCGAGTACCGGCCCGAGGACCACGACGACACCGAGAAAAAATTCCTGGGCCGCACCGGAAACTTCAACGGCGAAGACATCATCGACATTATCGCTATGCGCCCGGCCACCAGTTGGTTCATCGCCGGCAAGCTTTACAACTACTTCGTATCCGACACCCCCAATGAGGAAGCGATCGCCTTCCTGGCCGAGGAGTACCGCAAGTCCAGCGGCGACATACGCTCCATGCTGCGGGCCTTATTTCTGTCGGACTACTTCAAGTCGGAAGACGTCTGGTATTCCAGAGTCAAGAGCCCGGCCGAGCTGGTAGTGGGCACTGCGCGGTTGGCCGGCAGCTACCAATCCCCCCGGTGGGACATCACGAACCTGGCCAGTGACGCCAATTTCATGGGCCAAGAGATCCTGAACCCTCCCACAGTTGAAGGTTGGCATACCGGCACCGAATGGGTGGACACCGGCACTTTGGTTGAGCGGGTCAACTCCTCAGCTCTGGTGATTGGCGACACCGTTCAGCCAGGGGTCCAGGCCATGATCCAGCGGCTGAAATCCGGTCAGAACAGCTACCAACCAGCCGAGTTGGTGGACGAGTGCTTGCTGCTGCTCGGCAGTCTCAGTGTATCTGACAGCACACACGACCGGCTTGTCGAGTTCGCCGCCACCTGGGGTGAGGTGAGTTTCACACCAGAAGACGCCGCGTCCTGCTCGGAACAGCAGGTGGTAGAGCTGCTACAGGTAATCCTAGCCACCCGCGAATACCAGATGGCATGACCCTTCGTCAGCAGATACCTACCGGTTACGATTGATATCTCCCTCAAGCAACCGTTTTGTAGTCACCACGAGTGGAACGAGGGGTCTCATTGCTTTTATGGAACGAGACTTCACCGCAGAAAGAGATTCCTCGGCTAGCGCCTCGGAACGACAGAGAAGCCGTGGCGAATCACAGTTAATTCGCGATCGAGAACATTAAATGGCCACCACCAAAACTTTCACATACAGCCACACCATCGGCTTTCTAGCCGCCACCGGGCGGGGGTTCACCAATCCAGTGGACATGGCGATTAATTCCCAGGGCGTTCTCTATGTTTTGAATCGGGCCGGACCTGAAACCTCTGTCCGGCTGCCTTCTAAGCGGGTAACCATGTGCACCGTCGACGAACAGTGGCTGGGCGAGTGGGGCACCGGCGGACACGGGGACGGAGAGTTCTGGTGGCCCAGCTCCATCGCTATTGACAGCCAGGACCGGGTCTACATCGCGGACGAAGGGCTGCAGCGGGTCTCCTCCTTTGACAAGGACGGGACCTTCCTAAGCCAATGGGGTGTTAAAGGCACGGAAGATGGACAGCTTGAATACCCTTCCAGCATAGCCTTCGATAGCGAGGAAAACTTGTGGCTGACCGATAGCGGCAACCACCGGGTGCAGAAGTTCACCAAAGAAGGGAAGTTCATCTCCGCGTGGGGAAAGCGTGGTTCCGAATCAGGCGAATTCCAAGGTCCTTGGGGCTTGGCTCTGACTGAAACCGGGGACGTTTATATCTCCGACTGGGGCAACGACCGCATCCAGCGGTATGACACCGATGGCGTTTTGATCGAGGAGTTTGGCGGGCTGCCCGAAGGCGACGCCATCCACCGGCCGGCAGGATTGGCTGTGGACGGCGAAGGCAACATCTACGTTGCCGATTGGGGCAACGAACGGGTGAAGGTTCTGGGTTCCGACGGCAGACTGCTGGCGTCGCTACGAGGCGAGTCGGTCGACTCAACCTGGGCAGCGGATTATTTCGGGGTGAACCCTGAGGAAGGACAGTTACGAACTGAAGCAGACCTGTTTCCGGAGCTGGACCCACCGGCCCGCCGCGACCGGGAGATATCCGCCGGCGTCGAAGGCTATTTCTGGGGTCCCTCGGCAGTGAAACTGGACGGAGAGGGCCGGCTAATCGTGGTCGACAGCCTCCGCCACCGGCTACAGATCTTCCAGATCAACTAACTGGTTATCGACTCTGTTTGCGGGCCTGGTCCATGCGCGCCCAGGTGTCTCTGAGAGCCACTGTCCGGTTGAAAACCGGGGCTTCTGGTGTGGAGTCGGAGTCGACGACGAAATAGCCCATCCGAAGGAACTGGAACCGCTCCCCCGGCTTGGCTTTGCGCAAACCCTGCTCTAGCTTGCACCCTTTCATGACCACCAGCGACTCCGGGTTCAAGTTGTCTGTGAAGACGCCACCGTCGGGAACATCGTCCGGGTCTTCCGTCGAGAACAGGTGGTCGTAGATCCGCACCTCGGCATCCACGGCATGGGCGGCCGACACCCAATGGGAAGTGCCCCTAACTTTCCGGCCGTCGGCAGACGTCCCACCGTAGGTCGCAGGGTCGTAGGTGCAGCGCAGTTCGATTATCTCTCCGGTGGCCTCATCCTTGATCACTTCGTTACAGGTGATGTAGAAGGCATCTTTGAGGCGGACCTCCCGGCCGGGTGACAAGCGGTAGAACTTGGGCAGTGGCACCTCTCGGAAGTCATCTTTCTCAATGTATACGGTCCGGGAGAACTTTATCTTCCTCTCGCCCATACTCATGTCTTCCGGGTTGTTGACCGAAACCACGTCTTCCGACTTGCCCTCGGGGTAATTTGTGATGACGACCTTGAGTGGGTCCAAGACGCCCATAACCCGGAGCGACCGCTTGTTCAGGTGGTCCCGCAGGGTGTATTCCAACAGTGCTATGTCGACGGTGTTGTCCCGCTTCGCCACACCGATGCGGTCGCAGAAATCTCGGAGCGCCTCCGGAGTATAGCCGCGGCGGCGCAGGCCCGATATCGTCGGCAGGCGTGGGTCGTCCCAACCATTCACATATCCCTCATCAACCAGTTGGATCAACCGCCGTTTGCTGAGCACGGTGTGGGTGATGTTCAGGCGGGCGAACTCGATCTGCTGGGAGTGGTAGATATCCAGTTCATCCTGGAGCCAGTCATATAGGGGTCGATGGTCCTCGAACTCCAAAGTGCAGACCGAATGGGTCACATTCTCGATGGAATCTGACTGGCCATGAGCAAAGTCGTACATCGGATAAATGGGCCATACGTCGCCGGTGCGGTGGTGGGTCTCTTTAAGAATCCGGTAGAGAACTGGGTCGCGAAGATTCAGGTTTGGCGAGGCCATGTCTATCTTGGCCCGAAGCGTACGTTCGCCCGACTCAAAATCACCGGCCCGCATGCGCCGTAACAGGTCCAGGTTCTCTTCAACCGACCGGTTACGGTACGGGCTTTCCTTGCCGGGCTCGGTCAGGTTGCCGCGGTATTCCCGAACCTCCTCGGGAGTGAGATCGCAGACGTACGCCTTGCCCTTCTCGATCAGTCGGATGGCGTATTCGTATAGTTGGCCAAAGTAGTCCGAGGCGTAAAAAAGGTTCGGACCCCAGTCAAAACCCAACCAGCGGACGTCCTCCTGGATCGACCGGACGTATTCCACCTCTTCCTTGGACGGGTTAGTGTCGTCAAAACGCAGATGGCAAACGCCGCCGAAGTCGGCAGCCAGCCCAAAATTCAGGCAGACGGATTTGGCGTGCCCGATGTGCAGGTATCCGTTTGGCTCCGGAGGGAAGCGGGTGACCACCCGTCCGTCGAATTTGCCCGATCTACTGTCATCGGCGACTATACCGCGAACGAAGTCAACCGAAGTTTCAGCCTGTGTCATTCTAATTTCATCCTATGTGTTTGCCCGCTAACCTGCGGCGCTGGACTGTTTTCAAAAACATTTGGCGGCCGTTCAACTTGGAATACTGAACCGTTCGATCGCGTTTCGGACCCGGCTCACCGTGCGGTCTTTCCCCAGCACTTCCATCATCTCAAACAAAGGCGGGGACACGGCCCGTCCGGTGGCGGCGACGCGCAAAACCCCAAAAAACTGACGGCGAGACAACTCCAGACGCTCCCCTGTGGTCGTCAACATCTCTTCCAGTTTCTCGTGCTGGAAATTGTCGGCTTCGCTTAGGTCAGCGAGCGCAGCTTTCAGGGCCGACAAAGTTGAGTCCCGGTCCATGCCCTTCTGCACCAAAGTGCCGGTATCGAACTGCTCATCCGCCTGAAAAAAGTAAGAGGTGCTGTCTGCCGACTCCTTAAGATTCTTCATGCGCTGTTGGAGCAGCGGAGCTATCTGACGCAGATACTCCTCATCGACCGGCAGCGAATCTTTAGGTAGACCCTGTTGCAAAAAAGGCATCATCTGGTTAGCTAGCTGCTCGGTAGTTAGCTCCCGGATGTACATGCCGTTCATCCATTGCAGCTTATCTTGGTCGAAGATGGCTGACGACTTGGTGATACGGTCCAATGTGAAATTGTCGATGACCGTTTGGGGCGCCACAACATCAGTCTTGTCGTCCAGCGACCATCCCAACAGCACCATAAAGTTAAGCAGGGCTTCCGGAAGTATGCCATCTTCTTTGTACTCGCCAATGGCCGTGGCGCCGTGCCGTTTGGAGAGCTTGGCCCGGTCCGGGCCCATGATCATGGGCAAGTGGGCGAACTTAGGAGGCTCGAACCCCAGGGCTTTAAATAACTGTACGTGGCGCGGCGTGCTGGGCAGCCATTCCTCGGCCCGCATGATGTGGCTAATTTCCATCAAGTAGTCATCGGCCACCACGGCTAGATGGTACGTCGGAAATCCGTCCGACTTCATGATTATGAAGTCGTTCAGGGTTTCGTTTCGCCATTCCACTTCGCCGCGAATCAGGTCGTCAACGCTGGTGACGCCCTCTTTGGGCATGGCGAACCGGACAACCTTGGATTCTCCTCCCCCACTGAGTTTAACAATATCTGCTTGGGTCAGGTCCCGGCATTGGCAGTCGGCGCTGGCCGAAACACTACGGTCGCGCTGCCTCTGGTCGTCTTCCGCCGGCGGCTTCTGGCTGCAGTAACAATGGTAAGCATTGCCTTGAGAGACCAGTCTCTCGGCCAGTTCATGGTAAATCTCGAGCCGTTCTGACTGGAAATAAGGTCCGTAGGGACCGTCCACTTCGGGGCCCTCATCCCAATCGATATTCAGCCAGCGAAGGCCGTCGAGCATGGCCTCTATGGAGCCCGGGACAAGACGCGCCTGGTCGGTGTCTTCAACCCTGACGATGAACTTGCCGCCGTGGTGACGAGCGAAAAGCCAGTTGAAAAGAGCCGTCCGGATGTTGCCGATATGGGGCAATCCAGTGGGGCTGGGCGCAAACCGAACGCGGACTTCTCCGGGCAATTTCGCTCTCCGGGTGAATAATTATGGGCGGCTAGTATTGTATCACTAACCACGACTGTCCCTAGACTTTCGGGCTGGTCGGCTAACGCGGGAAGTGTGCCCGACTTACCCGGCTCGTAGCGCGTCCACCGCCGGAGCCAAGTCAGGCGGCAGGTCAGTCTTGAACTCAAGGGGCTCGCCGGAGGCCGGGTGGTTGAAGCCCAGATGGAATGCGTGGAGGAAGTGCCGGTCCACCATGGGGCTGGTGTGTCCGTAGGTGGTGTCGCCAACCAAGGGGTGGCCTATGTGGGCCATATGCACTCTGATCTGGTGGGTGCGACCTGTTTCCAGGGACAACTCCAACAGGCTGTGGGCTTGGAACTGCTCTCGCACCAGATAGCCGGTACGGGCTTCTTTGCCACCCACAACCACCGCCATGCGGGTGCGCCGGCGGGGGTGGCGGGCTATCGGTGCGTCTACCTTTCCTTTTAGGGACGTTGGCGTTCCTTCCACCAGGGCCAAATAACCTTTCGTGACCTCCCGGGCCTTGATCTGGGCGGACAAGTGGTTGTGGGCCTGATGGGTCTTGGCCACCATCATCAGCCCCGATGTGTCCTTGTCCAAACGGTGGATTATCCCAGGACGGATCTCTCCGCCGATGCCTTGGATATCGGGGCACATAGCCAGCAGGGCGTTGACCAAGGTCATGTCTGGGTGGCCCGGTCCGGGGTGGACCGCCAGGCCGGCGGGTTTGTCGATCACGACCAGTTCCGCATCTTGGTAGATCACGGTAACCGGGATATCTTGGGCCACCAGACCGGAGGGTCTTGGCGGCGGCACGGATAGGGAAACTAGATCCCCGGCCCTAACTTTCCCAGAAGGCTTGGCCAGCCTGCCGTTCACCAACACCCGTTCGTCGACGATCAGTTTTTGGAGCTGGCTGCGGGTTAGCCCAGTATCCTGCCCGGCTAGAAACTGATCGAGCCTGGACTCGTCAACGACCACTGTGAACTCGTGGAGGGCCGTTTCCAGCGTCAAATCGGCCGTTCTCCCACCAATCTTTCTTTAACGCCGCAGGTGGAGCATCGCCAGCCGTCCCCGACCGTGCGCATCTCGCCGTCGCAGACAGGGCACCAGTTATACCAGCCCATAGACCCGGAGGTCTTGCCGCCGGACGGCTCAGCGATCAAGAATATATACCCAAGAATCACAAGGCCGGTGATGATTGAAGCGTCGGCCACATTGAACACGGGCCAGGTACCCACGTCTACAAAGTCGGTGACATGATTGATCAAAAGCCGGTCTAGCAGGTTGCCCATTGCGCCGCCGATCTGCAGTCCAAGACTAAGCCGCAACAATCCAGTGGGCGCCACCTGGCTGCGGTAGATCAGAATCAGGATCGCGATGCCGATGATCGAAACGAAGATCAGAGGCGTGTTCTGGTCTTGAAAGATGCCAAATGCGCTGCCAGTATTGTGAGTGTGGGTAAACCGGAAAAATCCGGTGGCGGGGAACGATTCACGGAACTGCAATTGGTCCCGCACCAGGAATTTACTGAACTGGTCTATGATGAAAACCAGGGCGGCCAGTTGAATCAGGACAAAGTCCTTGTAGATGGGTATGCGGGGTATAACGGCGCTCACGTATGGGTCTCCGGTCCCGCCTGGGTACTATCGTTTATAGCCGGGTTTCAACTTATCGGTAAAGAACCGGTGGACTTCCGGCACCAAACGTGATTCCTGGCCATACCAGAAATGGTCTACACCATCGAACAATTTGAACTCGATCGCGTTTTTGAAACTGGCCAACTCCGCGTCCAGTTGTGTCGAATCCACCAACCGGTCTCTGTCTCCTGTAACGATCATGGCCGGTACTTTGGATTCCTTTAGGGGAGTATCTTCGACTGCCCGGAAGGGAGGGGACACCAGGACGATGACATCGGCCTCGTCGTGCAGCTCGCCGTGGCGCAAGATCACCGACGTACCAAAAGAATACCCGATCAGACCGGTCTTGCCGTTGTTGTCTGGCCAAGCCTTGATCAACTCAAGGGCCGCCAGCACCTCTTGGGACTCTTTTTCACCTCCGGTGTGCTCGCCCTGGCTGCCGCCCACGCCCCTGAAGTTGAACCGCAGGGTGACAAAGCCTTCCTGGGCCAAACCCAGTGCCAAGGCCAAGACCACGTTGTTATCCATGTTGCCGCCGTGGAGCGGGTGGGGATGGCAGATGACCACGCCTGGCCAAGGGCCGGCGCCGTCGTCGGGCTGGGCCACCACGCCCTCGAATGTGAGTCCATCTGCTTCGAATGAAACGGCGCTTTGACGCACGGTAAATGCTCCTATTTGGGGTATATCTATCTTAGGTAAACACCAGGTCTTTGGCAAGAATTTTTGCTCTGAGGTCGAACAGGATCTCGGAGATTGAAGTAGACCTGCCCATCAAAAAAGAGATTCCTCGGCTTGCGCCTCGGAATCACAAAGGCAGACTCTGCCCGTGCAGGCGCAATCCTGATAGAATACCGCGTAGTTTTCATGGCTAGTTATTAGGGAGGGATCATACACATGGCAAAGATCGACCTGCGCAGCGATACAGTCACCAAACCCACCGACGAAATGCGCCGGGCCATGGCCGAGGCCGAGGTTGGCGACGATGTTTTCGGCGAAGACCCCTCCATCAACGAGCTACAAGAGCTGGCCGCCGGCATGCTGGGGCATGAAGCGGGGCTGCTTACCGCCAGCGGCACCATGAGCAACCTCTTGGCGACACTCACCTACTGCAACCACGGCGACGAGATCGTCATGGGCGACCAAGCCCACATGTTCTGGAACGAAGGCGGAGGTCAGGCCGCCTTGGCCGGCGTGCAAACCAGACTGATTCCCCAGAACGCGACCGGTGGAATCGATGCCGCAGACGTGGCCCGGAACATTCGGCCGGCCGGCAACCCCCACGTTGCCGCAACCAAGATAGTCTGCCTGGAGAACACTCAAAACCGGTGCAGCGGCATGATAATGACTCCCGCTGAGACCAAAGCTGTCTGCGACGTGGCCCACGAGTCCGGCGTGGCGGTACATCTAGACGGGGCGCGCATATTCAATGCCGCAGTAGCCCTTGAGATCCCAGTTGCGGAGTTGACTCGCGACGTTGATGACGCCAGCTTCTGTCTGTCGAAAGCGCTAAGCTGCCCGGTGGGTTCGGTGCTCGTCGGCTCCAAAGAATTCATCGGAGAAGCCAAAAGATGGCGGAAGATGGTGGGCGGCGGCATGCGGCAGGCAGGTATTTTGGCCGCAGCCGGACTGGTGGCCTTGGACACCATGGTCGATCGGCTGGCCGAGGACCATCAAAACGCACGCCGCCTGGCTACAGGCCTGGCCAACATCAACGGACTAACCGTGGACGCCGATAGCATACAGACCAACATCGTAATCTTCGACGTTGATGAAAGTGTGGGTACCGCCCCTGACTTCATTAAAGCCATGGACACCGCTGAAGTTCAGGTCTCTTACCCCGGCGAGCGGTCCATCCGCATGGTGACCCACCGGCACATATCAGGCGATGATATAGAAGAAGCATTGTCCCGCACCTCCAAGGTCGTTCGGGAACTTAAGTGATAAGGATTGATCATGTCTAATATTACGCTGAAATTCAGCCATACGGGTGGCAAACGGCGTCTAGGATCAACCTGATTGGCTGACCTGCCACCCGACGAGCGGTCCCGCAAGTTGCAATTGCGGACCTACTACATAGCTTGCGCCGCCTTGGCTATCGCCGTGGGCCATGTGGTCTACGCCGTTTTCCGGGACCATATCCTTGATTAGCGGCCGTGCGTGGTAAATATCTGCTCCAATCAGGAACCCGTCTGAACCGGCAGGTCCATTGGGTTGCCTACTGTGCCATTCACCATTAACATGCTCTCAGATGCACGGCCTTACGGGGCTGGTTCATCACCAACTTTTGTGGAGGTGCACAGGTTCTAGAACGCATTCTTTCTTGGTTTCGCCGCCCAACAGCGGAGATTGAAATCGAAACAACCGGTGGGTCGTCTAGACCCGGCGGCACAATAGATATCCAGGTGACAATACGGTCGACAGCGGGAGTCAAGATCAAGACCGGCCAGGTGGAATTAGCCTGTACCGAGCAGTCGTGGCACAAAGAATCGCCCCGGGATCGTGGACACGGAAAGCTGGGTTCCCACTCTGCTCTGTCACAACCGCTGGTCCAATCTTTCATCGCAGACACTGAGATTACCAGCGAAGAACCCGTCGTCCGTTACGCGAGATTCCAGATACCCGATCAGGCCCCGCCCACCGTCCACGGCTCCATCGCCCAGGTTTCATGGGAGGTCACGGGCCGTTTGGAAATGGAGTCCGGCAATACGGTCGCCGCATCCAGCGAGATTACGGTCCTGGCGCCGCCGGTGGTCCATACAGGACGTAGCGCGGCAGACCTCACGGAAGAGGCAACCTTCACCGGGTGCATCCTGACGATGGTGTTGGTTAACGATGTGGTAGGCGTTGGCGGATATCTGGAGGGCGAGCTTCGGGCGCGCATGAACATCACGGACCAAGTAAAAGACATCCGGATGGAATTGCACAGCACGGAAAAGTCGGGCGACCGCGAGGACGGATCGGTCCGGGAACGAATCTCTCTGGAAAAGGATGTTCAGCTTACATCCGAACGGCCCTACGTCTGGGCATTCAGCCTGCCCGTGCCGGAACGAACCCTGCCAACGGTGCAGAACGGCCGCACCTCTGTCTCGTGGCGTCTCAAAGCGGTGGTGGATACCGACACCGCAAACGCCGAGTACCACCTGGAGCGGAAAGTCCAGATCTTCACATCAACCTAGACGTTCTGATCGTATTGGGCTTGGCCGTCGTCATCCTTGGCTTGGCCGCGCCACCACCGCTTTAGCCGTTGTCCGATTTCTAACTCCGCGCCCTCTTCACTGGGCTGATAATAACGCCTTCCCTTGAGAGACGGCGGTAGATATTCCTGTTCCTCGAAATGGCCTTCGAAGTCATGAGAGTACTTGTAATCCTTGCCGTAACCCATGTCCTTCATCATCCCGGTCACTGCGTTGCGCAGGTGCAGGGGCACCGGCTCGTTGGCCTGCTCCCGCCCGTCCCGCATGGCTTGGTTCAGCCCCGCATATACCGAGTTGCTCTTGGGCGCGGTGGCCAGATAGACCGTGGCCTCCGCCAAGGGTATGCGCCCTTCGGGCATCCCCAAGAAATGGACTGCCTGCTGGGCCGCGATCGCCACGGACAACGCCTGCGGTTCAGCCAGGCCAATGTCCTCTGAAGCCAAAATAACCAGTCGGCGGGCGATGAACAGCGGGTCCTCCCCCGATTCGATCATCCGGGCCAGCCAGTACAGAGCCCCGTCCGGTGACGAACCCCGGACCGATTTGATGAAGGCCGATATGGTGTCGTAGTGGCTCTCTCCAGTCTTGTCGTACATCGGGGAGCGTCTTTGTAGGGCGTCGGCGATGGTCTCCAAGTCTATCTGGCGCTTTCCCTCGGCATCCGGGGTGAAGGAGTAGGCCGCCGTCTCCAAGGCGTTCAAGGCAATACGCGCGTCGCCGTTGGATATATTCACCAGATGGTCCAAGGCATCTTCGCCCAGACTTGCGTTCAATGGTCCCAGTCCCCTCATCTGGTCGGCCAATGCCCGGTTAACTATCGACGCCATCTGGGCTGGCTCCAGACTTTGCAACGCAAACACCCGGCAGCGTGAGAGCAGAGGGGCAATGACCTCAAAGGAGGGGTTCTCGGTGGTCGCCCCTATGAAAGTGATTGTGCCGTCCTCAACGTGGGGCAGGATAACGTCCTGCTGGGCCTTGTTGAACCGATGAATCTCGTCCACGAACAAGATGGTCGACTGCTGATGCATCCCCTTCCGATCTTTGGCTTCGGCCACTATGTGCCGGAGGTCGGCCACGCCCGAGGTTACGGCGCTGACCGGTTGAAAATCTGACTGGGTAGACGAGGCTACTAGCCGCGCCAAGGTCGTCTTCCCGGTGCCCGGCGGGCCCCATAGGATGATGGACGGCAGCCGTCCGGCGGCGATCGACCGCAGGAGCACGCGGTCCGGGTCGACTATCTGGTCCTGGCCGACAAATTCGTCGAAGGTGCTTGGGCGCATACGCTCAGCAAGAGGAGCATCACGCTCCGCCTGGGCCTTTCTGCCATGCTCGAACAATGACTCTGATGAGCTCATAGCCGTTCACCTATCAATCGCCGAATCGTGTCCGGTCACCGGAAGTTGGGCATGACCTCTTTTGCGAATAGCTTCATGGAACTTTTCACTAGCTCGTGGGGTAACATTCCGCCGATGTTGAACCAGCACATGAATTCCTGGGGGCCGTAGATATCTTTTAGCTGCTCCAGTTTGGCTGACACCTGATCAGGCGTACCCACTGCGGCGAATTCGTCCATGACGATCTCTGCGGTCAGTGTATCGGCGCGGCTGGTGCCTTTACTGACGCCGCTGGCCCGTCCGATATCTCGCAACGTTTCCAGGTAGTTATCGACGGTCTTTGTGAACCCGGCCTTCGCTTCGCATTCGGTTTCTGCCACGTGCATGGGCACGTTGACGTTGACCTTCACATTGGCGCTATCGTGGCCATTTTCAGCCAGTTCGGCCCGGTAGGATGCCAGCCCGGCTAGCGCCCCTTCCTTGGTCACGATGGTTGGCGCAACCAGGATGTTGTGACCCAACGATCCCACGATGCCGAAGGTGTCCGCGCTGTTGGCGGCCACGTACACCGGAGGGCGGGGTTGCTGTATCGGCCTGGGTGTCACACACTGCCCGTGGGCCTGGTAGTACTTACCCTCATAGGTGAAGTCTTCTTGCTCCCATAACCCCAGCACTACATCCAAGGCCTCCAAGAACCGGCCTCTTCCTTCTTCCTGGTCGATTCCGTAGCCCTGGAAATGGGTTGGCATGGAACCGCGGCCGACACCAAAAATGGCCCGTCCGTTAGACAGAACGTCTAGCGTCGCGGCCTCCTCGGCCAGCCGCACCGGTTGGTGAAGTGGCAGCAGGTTGACGGCATTGCCGATGCGGATGCGCTTGGTGATTTGAGCGACTGCCGCTCCGATCATCATCGGGGCCGACATCACCGAGAACCGTGGATTAAAGTGCAATTCCGCCAGCCAGGCGGCGCCGAATCCCAGCTCGTCGGCCAGTTGGCATTGGGCGATGGTGTCCTGAATACGGGCGGCGGGAATTTGGTCTACCGCGCACGGGAGCTGGTAGAAAACGGCGAACTCCATAAATGCCTCCTAAAGGGGAGCTGATGGGCCTGCGTATTCTAATACAAAGATCACCAGTCGGGGCTGGGGCGGGGTCAGTCTTCCGCCACCGAGCCGTTTTCCTGCGGAATGACCCGTGCCTAGTTACCGGCATGAATCAAGCTGCCAAAATGTCGCCCTGAGCGGAGCGAAGGGTCTGCCAAGGTGATTATTGAAAGATTCTTCGTCGGCCTTCGGCACTCCTCAGGATGACGGTGTTGCAGGGGTCCGCCTGAGATCATGAAAGCCTCCAACAACAGTTGGAATCTGGAGTGTTCTTCAGCGGCCACCTACAGCGGAATATTACCGTGCTTCTTGGCAGGCAGGCTATCTCGCTTATTCTGCAACATCTCCAAGGCCTTGATGATCTGCACCCGGGTGTCTGCCGGGTCGATCACGTCGTCCAAGAACCCGCGGCTGGCAGCGATATAGGGCGTGGTGAACTTCTCTTGGTAATCCTTGATGAGCTCTTGCCGCTTCTTGTCCTGGTTCTTGGCCTTGGAAATCTCTCCCCGGTAGATTATGTTGACCGCGCCCTCGGCTCCCATGACGGCGATCTCCGCAGAAGGCCACGCCAGGTTGATGTCCGAGCGCAAATGTTTGCTACTCATCACGATGTAGGCGCCGCCGTAAGCCTTTCGCGTTATTACGGCAATCTTGGGCACAGTCGCCTCGGCGTAGGCGAAGATCAGCTTGGCGCCGTGGCGGATAATTCCGCCGTACTCCTGGTCAACGCCGGGCATGAATCCGGGTACATCCACCAGGGTCACTATTGAAATGTTGAAACAGTCGCAGAACCGAATGAACCGGGCCGCCTTGGCCGACGCGTCGATATCCAGCACTCCAGCCAGATACTCAGGCTGATTGCCAACCAACCCTATAGATCGTCCATTCATCCTGGCGAACCCGACCACCACGTTGGGGGCAAAGTTTTGGTGCACTTCCATGAACTCTTCATCGTCAACGATCTTGTAAATGATCTCCCGCATGTCGTAGGGACGGTTGGCATCATCGGGTACCAGGTAACGCAGGTCTGGTTCCCGCCGGGTTGCAGGGTCGTTGGTCTGCTCCTGTGGGGTATCCTCCAGGTTGTTACTAGGCAGGAAACTCAGCAGATGCCGCACCTCGTTGATGCATTCCTCTTCAGTTTCGTATACGAATTGGGCCACGCCGCTGCGGGTGGCATGGGTCGCTGCCCCACCCAGGTCTTCGTGGGTTACCTCTTCACCAGTAACCGCCTTGATCACGTCGGGGCCGGTGATATACATCTGGCCGGTGCCCTTAACCATGAACACGAAATCGGTGATGGCTGGCGAGTAGACCGCGCCGCCGGCTGACGGCCCAACGATCACCGATATCTGGGGGATGACGCCCGAGTACATGGTGTTGCGCAGAAAGATATCGCCGTAAGCAGCCAGGCTGGTGACACCCTCTTGGATACGCGCCCCGCCCGAGTCATTCAACCCCACCACGGGGCAGCCGGACTTAACGGCCAGGTCCAGCATCTTGCAGATCTTCTGGCTGACGGCCTCCGATAAGGAGCCGCCCATAACCGTGAAGTCCTGGGCGAATGCGAAGACCTGGCGGCCCTCCACCTGACCGTAGCCGGTGACTACCGCATCGCCAAGGATCTTGCGGTCGGTCAGTCCGAAGTCGGTGGCCCGGTGGGTGACGAAGGGGTCCAGCTCTTCAAATGTGCCCTCGTCCATAAGGAGGGCCAGCCGCTCACGGGCGGTCAGCTTGCCCCGGCTATGCTGCTGGTCTATCCGGTCCTGGCCTCCCCCTTTCTGGGATTCTTGGCGCATAGCGTCCAGGACGTCAATCTTCTCGTCGATCTGCCGTTTTCCCGCGGTCATTGCCCCTCCCGCCGAGTCTCAAAGTGGACGTTGAAGTCCACTTTTTCTCGAATCCTTGATGGCGAATCTCAAGTCATGTCCTCTGAGATTTCGCCTGGCGTTATGTCTTCTCGAGCCTGGTTAATCGTAGCAGACCCTTCAAGCGAGGAGCAATGAGTCTAAGCACAACTCAGAGTGATAAAATGAGACCATGACCCAAGTCCAAACACCCCTAAATCGGCTTGCCGTGGCCAATGGCGAAACGCTCGCCTGGAGCGTGCGTACATACGTGATTGGCATCATCAACCTGACGCCCGACTCGTTCTCAGGGGACGGGCTGGGCGGCGACGTTGATGGTGCTGTAGACCTGGCCCTTCGGTTCCAAGACGAAGGGGCGGACATCCTCGATATCGGCGCAGAGTCGACCCGTCCCGGACACAATCAGGTCTCCCTAGATGAAGAACTAGCCAGACTGATGCCGGCGCTCGAAGCCGTCGCTAAACGCGTTGATTTGCCCATCAGCGTGGATACCTACAAAGCCGCGGTCGCCCGACGGGCGGTTGACGCCGGGGCCGTCATCATCAACGACATCTCGGGCCTGAAGGCGGAACCTGAGTTGGCGGAGGTGGCCGCCGAAACTTGTGCCGGCCTGGTCTTGATGCACAGCCAGAAAGGCACTAAATACCGGGATCTGGTGCCCGATCTGGTCTCCAGTCTGAAGGATAGCGTCAGGATTGCCCTTGAAGCAGGTGTGCCGCGAGACAACATCATCGTCGACCCTGGCATCGGCTTCGGAAAAACCCCCGACCAAAACCTGGCGGTACTGGCCCGCCTGGACGAACTCAAAGAACTCGACTGTCCCATGTTGGTCGGCACTTCCCGTAAGTCCACGTTGGGCCTACTGTTGGACCTGCCGGCCGAAGAACGGGTTGAAGCCACAGCGGCCACTGTGTCTCTCGCCATCGCCGGCGGCGCAGACCTGGTGCGGGTACACGACGTTAAAGAGATGGTCAGGGTCTGCCGTGTCACCGACGCTGTGGTGCGTGGTTGGAGGCCGGAAGGCTGGAAGGCGTCTTGACCAGCACGACGGGCTACCTGGGATTTGGAACGAACCTGGGAGACCGGAAAAAGAACCTCGATCGGGCGATAATCTCCCTAGATTCCCGGCCCGATCTGACGATACTCCGCACCTCTGGAATCTACGAGACCGAGCCTTGGGGAATGACCGATCAACCCAATTTCCTTAACATGGTGGCCGAGATCGCGACGTCGATATCTCTTGGAGAATTACTGGAACGAGTCAAGAAGCTAGAGCAGGACATGGGTCGCGAAGACGGCCCTCGGTTCGGCCCCAGGCTAATCGACGTAGACATCCTGATGTTAGAAGACCAGGTGGTCAACCAGCCGGACCTGCAGATCCCCCACGCCAGCCTCCACCTCAGGGCCTTCGTGCTAGTGCCGCTGACCGAATTGGCCCCCGACTTGGTCCACCCGGTCCTCGGAGAAACCATCGCCCAGTTGGCTAGCCGGGTAAACGGTTTGGACGGGGTAAAACCACTGGTCAAATTCTAAAAAGGCAATTTCGTGCCTGGCCTTGCCTGGAATGTTTTAGCAGTCGCCGCGCCCAGTTGACAATCGCGTCCGTCTGACGCATGATTTTCAACTGGGAGACTCTCACTTCCACGATAAATATTCGATAAATACCTGCGCCGCCGGAACATCGCGGCGACGCTAGCTTTAGGAACGAGGAGACGGTCATGGCGGACAAGCAACTGACATTTGATGAGGATGCCCGCGCCAGTCTGATGCGTGGCGTGAATGAACTTAAGCGGGTCGTCGGGCTAACCCTGGGACCCAGTGGCCGAAACGTGCTGCTCAGTCGCATGTTCGGACTGCCTGTAGTCTGCAGTGACGGCGTCACCGTGGCCAAAGAGGTTGAACTCCCTGAGCCGTACGAGAACCTTGGCGCTCAACTGGTTAAAGAAGCCGCCTCCAAAACCAACGACGCGGTTGGCGACGGCACCACCACCTCTGTGGTCCTGGCCCAGGCCATCGTTAGCAACGGCTTCATGAACGTCGCTTCCGGCGCCAACGGTATCGGCATCCGGGACGGCGTCGATATGGCTGTAGCCGCCGTGGTAGCCGAGTTGAAAACCATGGCCATCCCCGTGGAAGACCGCGAGCGAGTGGCCCGGGTGGCGGCCCTCTCCGCCCACGAGGAGCCCATCGCCGAACTGTTGGCCGACGCTCTCGACAAGGTTGGCCGGGACGGCGTGGTGACGATTGAAGAATCCAAGTCTCTGGAAGATGAACTAGAATTCGTTGAGGGAGTCCGTGTTGACCGCGGATACCTCTCCCCCCATTTCGTCAGCGACACTCAGCGCATGGAAGTAGCAATTGACAACCCCATGTTCCTGATCACCGACCAGAAGGTCAGCGCACCCAACGATGTGATCGGCATCATGGAGAAATTGCTACAGGCAAATAGCCGCTCTCTCGTGATTATCGCCGAAGATGTTGACGGCGAAGCCCTCTCTACCCTGGTGGTGAACAAGCTGCGCGGAACCATCGACTGCGTGGCCATCAAGGCGCCCGGCTTCGGCGAACGGCGCAAGGCATTGTTGGAAGATATCGCCATCGTCACCGGCGGCACCGTGATCAGCGCCGACCGGGGACTAAAGGTCGAGGACTCCGAAGTAGACATGCTGGGCACCGCCCGGCGGTTGGTCGCCAACAAGGACGAGTCAACCATTATCGAGGGCAAAGGCGACGACAAGGCGATCAAGGAACGACTGGACCAACTACGGGTCCAGATTGAGGAAACCAGCTCCGACTACGACCGCGAAAAGCTGCAGGAGCGCATGGCCGCGTTGGTTGGCGGCGTAGCGGTGCTCAAGATCGGTGGAGCCACCGAGCCCGAGATCAACGAGCGCAAATCCAGAGCTGAAGACGCCCTATCGGCAACCCGAGCCGCCATCGAGGAGGGCATCGTGGCAGGCGGTGGCGTTGCTTTGGTACGGGCCGGGCACGTGCTGGATGCATTGGAAAAGACCGTGGAAGGCGACCAAGCCTTGGGCGTTCGCATGGTTCACGGCGCTCTCAGCGCCCCCCTGATCCTCATCTCTGAGAACGCCGGTCATGAAGGCCAGGTGGTCTTGGAAGGCGTGCGCAACGGTGACGCGGACTGGGGCTTTGACGCAGACCGCGGCGAGTACTGCAACCTCATTGAAGCGGGGATCATCGACCCGGTGAAAGTCACCAGGTCGGCCCTGGAGAACGCGGGCAGCATCGCCGGTATGATGATGACCACCCAAGCGATCATCACCGAGATTCCTGAGTTCGTGCCTCTGCCCCAAGACATCCAGGACTTCATGCACGACTAGCCCCAAGCGACAACCCAGACCAAGCAAAACCCGGCCCGGACCAGTCACCTATCGAAAAAAGTGGCTGGCCGGGCCTGATTTTTGGATGAAAATATGCCGGGAACTCCGCTTGACCGCGACTCCATTGGACATCTGATCGAGGGCGCTCCGCCCTTGTTGGAGCACTTCCTGTCCCTTGAGGCCCAGCTTCAGCCCAACGGGTTTGACATGACCGTTCGCGATGTGGCCCGCCTGGCAACCCCCGGTGCAATAGGCGTCGAAGACTCCAGCAGGGTGCTGTCGGAGACCGAGCCCATGGGGTTTGGATCCGACGGTTGGCTCCAGTTAGAACCCGGTCCTTTCCTCGTGACCTTCAATGAAGTGGTAAACCTACCGCTTCATATCATGGCCCTCGGCCGGCCCAGATCCAGCCTGTTACGTAGCGGTGTGAGCATCCACACAGCGGTCTGGGACGCCGGTTACAACGGCCGCTCTCAGGCATTGCTGGTGGTCTACCACCCCGATGGATACCGGGTCCAACGGAATGCCAGGCTGATGCAGCTAGTCTTTTTGCAGATGGAAACCGCTGCAAGCCGAGGCTACCAAGGGCGTTTCCAGTCCGAACATATCTAGGCGATACAACCGTTTACGATTCTGTCATTCCCCGAGCTATCTCCTTCGTTCTCCAGCCCTTTCTGTCATTCCGAGGAAGCGGCAGCCGACGAAGAATCTCCCTGCCCCGCATTAGCCTGTTCCGATAGCCTGTTCCAAGAAAACCAGACCCTACCCAATCGCAACACGCTACTGAACCCGCCATGTTCTTACGGTGTTAGACTTCTTCAAAAGTCTTGCAAAACTTCAAAACCTACATCACCCAGTACGCCATCCAGTGCGGGTTCGACCTGGTGCGCATCACCGGGGCTGAGGAGTTCGCACAGGACCGGAACGTCGCCTTGACCCGAATCAAATCAGGTCAGATGAATGGCCTGCCCTGGTACACCGAGTCTAGGGTACGGCATGGCGCAGACCCGCAAGAACTGCTCCCTGGCGCCCGCTCAATAATCTGCTTGGGTCAGAGTTACTTAGGTCTCGCAAGCGAGGAACAGGCCAGCCTCGGCAGCGGCAAAGTAGCCCGGTATGCGCGGGTCAAAGACTATCACCGTGCCATGAAGGGGCGTATGAAGGCCTTCGTCCGTGGTCTGGAAGAGCAGTTGGAAGCGCCGGTGGCGGCCCGCTGGTATGTGGACGACGGCCCGATGCTAGACCGCGCCGCCGCCGCCCGGTCCGGGCTGGGATGGTTCGGCAAAAGCACCAACATCCTCACCCCTTCTCACGGCTCATGGGTGTTGCTGGGCCAGGTGATAACCGACCTAGAGTTGGAACCCGACCAACCGCTGAAGAAGACCTGCGGGGCTTGCGTGCGGTGCATCGACGACTGCCCAACTGGCGCGATAGTGGCCCCATACGTGGTGGACAATACCCGTTGCATCTCCTACCAGACGATCGAGAACCGGGGGGTCATACCATTAGAGATGCGGCCGTTCATTGGGGATTGGGTATTCGGCTGCGACATCTGCCAGGACGTCTGCCCCGTCAACCGCAAGGCATCTGAGGCCCATCAACCGATTCAAACAGCAGAAGCAGTTGGCCCCTCCGGGGAGTTAGATTTGGCGGAGTTGCTGGCTCTATCGGACGAGGAGTTTCGCAGCCGGTTCCAGGGCACCTCGATCATGCGGGCAAAACGGGTAGGGCTGCAGAAGAACGCTTGTATTGCGTTGGGAAACAACCGGGATGAGGCAGGCGTTCCAGCGCTGGTTTCCACTTTGACTACCGCTGAGGCGCTAGTGAGAGGTCACGCCGCTTGGGCCTTAGGCCAGATAGCTACAGCCGAAGCGATCACGTCTTTGGAACAAGCGATGGCGCGCGAAACCGACAAGTACGTCCAAGATGAGATCGATGGAGCGCTCAAGGAATCACGCCTCAAGCCGGCAGACAGACCCGTTAGCTAGGTAGTCTGGGGCTGCTGGGACGGTTGCGGCTGACCGTTTTGCGGTTGGCCCTGTTGAGACTGGGACTCCTGCGGCCTCCAGAACGGCGTCGGCGCTGAGTATTGGGGGAAGGCGTGAAGTCCGCCGGAACGTAGCCCTTGCCGAAGTGAAGCTTCTTCATCTCTTCTTCGATCAAGTTGAAATCGTTCTTCGGCAGCAGATGAAGGTTTCCTTGGAAGGCCATGTACCAATCTTGAGGGTTCCAACGCTTCACGTATTCCAACCGCGGGGCCAGCAGGTTGGCGTCCATGAATTGTTCGTCCTTCAGGATCACGCCGGGTTTCAGCTTGATATGGTAAGGAAAGCCGGTACTGCCCTCATTGACCCAGATCGGCTCCTCTGCTTCGTAGAAAGACGACATGGCAGTGGCGGTGGCGGCGAAGCGACGAAGGTGGGAGATATACAAGAGGACGCGGTCGCCTTCGGTGATCCGTTGGACCTTCCGGCGGTGTTGGGCTTTGAGACCAAGTAGAGTGAACCCCCGGTTTTGGGTTATCCGGAAATTCTCCTCGTTATTTATCATCATCCAGAAATTACTGGGCATTTGCACCTCAAGACGCCTTGGGGCCGGTCAACATTGGCCAGGGAAGCGTCCGACGATATTTTATCATGATAAAGACTATCATTCCTTCGGGGTTGCCTTGCAATATTAACACCGGCATGAACATCGCGGGCAGCGTGCCGGTGTTGTGATGTCTCAGGCAGTGTTGTACCATCAGGCGGGTTTGAACACGACGGGTTACTACACACAGCAAAAGGGGACCGATATATGACCACAGGACAGCTTGATATCGCCATCGTCGGAGTGGCCGAATCAGACGTCATGGGCACGGTGCCCAACAAATCATCCCTACAACACCATGCGGAGGCGGCCCATAACGCCCTGGAAGATGCCGGACTTGCCAAGAGCGATGTTGACGGCCTCTTGACCGCCGGGGGTTCCACCATGGTCACTGCGGAGTACATGGGCATCAACCCGACCTTCACAGACAGCACGACCGTGGGCGGATCGTCCTTCGTGATACACGTGGCCCACGCCATGGCCGCCATCCGGGCCGGTTACTGCGAAGTGGCGTTAATCACCCACGGACAGGCCGGGCGTTCGGCCAGGGCACGGTTCCCCGCGGACGGCAATCTGCCATACAGCCAGTATGAAGCCCCATACGGAATCATCGGCGCGCCAATCAACTATTCATTGGCTTGTGCGCGGTACATGCATTTATTCGGAGAAGACCGCACCCGACAGGGTATGGCCGAGATTGCCGTAGCCACCCGTAAATGGGCCAACTTAAACCCCAAAGCTATGATGCACGACACGCCCATGAGTTTTGACGAATACCACGATTCCCGCTGGGTGTCCTGGCCTTTTCATCTGTTCGACTGCTGTCTAGTCACCGACTCCGGAGCGGCCATCATAGTGACCACTGCCGAGCGGGCTAGAAGCCTTAAGAAGGCGCCGGTCTGGGTATTGGGCGCCGGCGAGGGGCACGACCATAACATCGTGAGCCAGATGCCTGATTACACATCGACCTGGGCCCGGCGGTCTGGTCCTTTGTCCATGCAGAGGGCCGGCATCACCCATGATGACCTGGACCTAACGATGATCTACGACTCGTTCACCTACACGGTGATGGTCACTCTCGAAAGCTTGGGTTTCTGTGCGCCGGGCGAGGCCGCCGACTTCGTTGCCAACCAGCGGACGGCCCCCGGTGGAGACTTCTCTTTGAACACCAGCGGCGGCGGACTGTCTTACACCCACCCCGGCATGTACGGCAGCTTTCTGTTGGTTGAAGCGGTCCGGCAGATGCGGGGCGAGGCTGGTGACCGGCAGGTTAAGAACAGGAAGGACCCAAGCCAGAACCCTAAGATATCCGTGGTCAACGGCACCGGCGGGTCTCTTTCGTCCACCGGGACGGTGGTCCTGGCAACCGAATAGCAAACAATTCCGACATATCCTTTGCAGCTACAGGGGCGGACCATTAACCTGGTCCGCCCCTGTATTTTTTACAAATGTAAAATTAGTATAAAACTGCTTATGTCACGTGAATTACCGTGTGGGTAGACTGTGCTAGGGTGACTCCATATTAATGGTTGGCATCACCGATGCCTTCTCATCATCTATCCCGCCGATGGCGAAAGGATTTTTTTATTCATGGACCGCACTATTTCTTCTTTTCTCCAGCACCTCATCGTCGAAAAGGGTTTCTCCCGCAACACCTCAGACGCCTACCGCAATGACCTCGGCCAGTTCTGGGAATTTCTCCAGGACAATGGCAACGGCCACTCCAACGGCCATAGCAACGGCACCGGCGATGGAAATGGCAATTACGCCTGGGCCATGGTCGACATCAATGTCCTCAATAAATACATCGAGGACTTAAGAGTCCGCAAGGGTTACCGCGACACCACCACCGCCCGAAAAGTAGCCTCCATCAAATCTTTCTTCGGATTCCTATCGGAGAACAGCATCATCACCGAAGACCCAACCGAATCCCTGGGGTCTCCTCGTGTCGGCCGCACCCTGCCCAAATTCCTGCCGGAAGAAGACGTGACCCTCCTTCTGGACACGGCCTACAAATCGGGAAGCAATGAAGGTCAGCGCGACGCAGTGATTATGGAATTGCTCTATGCCACCGGTCTACGCGTCGGCGAACTGGTGTCATTGGATCTGCAGGACGTGGACCTGTCTGAATCCTACATACGGTGCATGGGCAAGGGCTCGAAAGAGCGAATCGTCCACCTGTACCCCAAAGCCCTGGAAGAGCTCAGGCGCTACCTGAAATCCGTCCGTATCGCGCTCCTGGGCCACCGCCGCACCGAACCTTCGCTGTTCGTTAACCACCGGGGTGAACGCCTGACCCGCCAATGGGTCTGGACCATCCTGAAGACCTACGCGCAGAAGGCCGGTATCGAGCAGAACATCACCCCCCACACTCTGCGGCATAGTTTCGCAACCCATCTGCTTCAGAACGGGGCATCATTACGGCACGTACAGGAGTTGCTGGGCCACTCCAGCATCTCCACCACCCAGGTGTATACTCACCTGACCAACGGCTACGTGCAGAAGGAATACGCCAAGAGCCACCCAAGGGCCTGACCTGAATCATCGGGCTTATAGGCGGACGAACTGGGTAACAAAAGGGCAGCCCAGCACGGCGTTAACGGCACATATGCCGGTAATTCCAAGCCTGGGCTGCCCTTTTTTCGTATTACTGCTATAGTTGATTGGCTGGTTGGAGACTGATTACAGGCCTGGCTAGCTCAATGTGAGATAATATTCCCCTCCTCAGGAGGTACCCGCCGATGGCTGGTAAATCACGACGCACCGCATCCCGGCAGTCACAACTCAAGCGAAAAAAGACCACCAAAGGACCCGGTGGTATACCCGCCGGCCGTAGAGTGGCAGTTCCGGCTAAGGCCGATGCCGCCGCCGTTCCCTCCGGAACACCCGCTGGCTTCGATGAAGCCGAGTTCGACGACCTCGACGTTCTAGCAGAAGCCGAAGCAGCAGTAGCCCCTCAGGAATCTCGCCCTGCCCCCGCAGCCCGTACCCCTAGAGGCGAATTCGCGGGTCAAGGCCAGGGCCGCCTCAGAGGCGAGCGGCCGGCCGCCTATCTCTACGTCGGAGCTGAATTCCGGCGCATAGGGTTGCTCACCGGCGTGATTCTCGCCGCCCTGGTTGTCCTTGGAATAGTCCTCTAAACCACATGCCGCTACCGCTGGTCGAACAGCGCTTGCGAGCGACCCCAGAAAGTCCCGGCGTCTACTTGATGAAGGACCCGAGGGGCACGGTGTTGTACGTTGGCAAAGCCAGCGTCCTCCGCAACCGTCTCAAACAGTACTTCGGTTCTACCACCAACCTACCGAATAAGATTCGACGCATGCTGGGGCACCTCCACGATTTCGAATATATCGTCACCGACTCTGCTGCCGAGGCGCTGATCCTCGAAAATACCCTCATCAAGCGGTACAAGCCCCGGTACAACGCCCGGCTGAAAGACGATAAAACCTACCCGTATCTGAAGATCGACCTCAGCGAAGAGTTTCCCCGGGTCTACATTACCCGTAAGGTACTCAAAGACGGCGCCCGTTATTTCGGGCCCTTCGCCACTGCAGGAAATGTGCGCAAGACAATGGACCTGGTGAAGAGGCTTTTCCCTTACCGCTCCTGCACCAAGAACATCACCGGGAAAGACGCGCGGCCCTGCTTAGAGTACTACATCAACCGCTGCGTAGCCCCATGCACCGGCGCTGCCAGCAAAGAGGACTACGCCAAGGTTATCGGCCAAGTTGTCATGTTCATGGACGGCGAGACTTCGGCGGTGACCGATGACCTGAAAACCAACATGGAGCAGGCCTCGGAAGACCTAGAGTTCGAGCGCGCCGCTGTCCTGAGAGACCGCATCAAAGCCGTCGAAAAAGTGGCCGAAGAGCAGCGGATCACGGTCGATGCCAACCCCATCAGCGACATGGACGTTATCGCCATGGCCCAGGGAAACAACGAGTCCTGGGTCGAGGTGTTCTTCATCCGGAGGGGCAAGCTGATAGGCAGGGACCATTTCTTCATGGAAGGCACCCAGGACGACAACGAAGAACTGGTATTGGGACAGTTCATAAAACAGTTCTACCAAACCGCAGCTCTCGTGGTGCCGCCCCGGTTAGTGGTCCAAAAAATGCCGGAAGACGAGGAAACCATCACCGAATGGTTGCGCCAGGTGCGTGGTGGCGCCGTGCGGCTGTCCTGTCCTCAGCGCGGTATTCACAAACAGTTGGTGCAGACCGTGGCCAGCAACGCACGGCAGGGCCTGGCCCAGCACCGGATCACCTGGATGGGCGACAGCGATATCATCCAGCAAGCGATGTCAGACCTTGAAGAAGAGTTAAGCCTGCCGCTACCGCTTCAGCGCATGGAATGCTACGACATCTCCCACATCCAGGGCAGCAACACTGTGGCCAGCATGGTGGTTTTTGAAGACGGCAAACCCAAACCAGCCCATTATCGCCGTTTTAAAATGAAGACCGTGGAAGGCGTTGACGACTTTGAGAGCATACGTGAAGTGCTCCGCCGACGTTTCAAGCGTCTGGCTGCCGCAAGGGCTGCTGAACAGCGTGGTGAAGGCGAGGGACTTAGGGTCGACAGTTTCGGCGTGATCCCGGACCTGGTGCTAATCGACGGTGGAAAAGGTCAACTCTCCGCGGCCCTTGAGGTCTTCTTGGAGCTGGGTCTGGACGATATTCCTTTGGCTTCTTTAGCCAAAGAGAATGAGGAACTGTTCGTCCCCCACACCCCGGAGCCCATCGTCCTGCCCCGCGACTCCCAAGCCCTGTACTTGGTACAGAGGATCCGAGACGAGGCCCACCGGTTCGCCATCACTTACCACCGAGACCTGCGCAGCAAGACCAGCCTGAAATCTCCCTTGGACAACGTCACCGGCATCGGACCAAAACGCAAGCGGATGCTCATGCGACGGTTCGGTACCCTAAAGGGTATCAAAGAGGCGACGGTGGACGATCTGGCATCGGTCCCCGGCATGACCCGGTCTCTCGCCATCAGGCTGAAGCAAACCATCTAACAAACCCTTCAGGTGTGCCTGCGCTACGCCTGGTCGCTTTCCTACTCTACATTTCTACCTAGTACCCCGTTTGCCTTTGTGTAGTACTTACGTTACGATGGCTACCCATGAAAATCAGTGGGTATCCCTGTACTCGCGGTTTAAGCGTAAACATGGTCAAAGTCTCCATATCTCTACCCAACAACACGCAGATCACCTTTGAGTCAGAGGAGTCCGAGGTACTACGTGAAGTCGTCAGTCTGGCGCTGCGAGACCTACCCAGAGAATTGATGCAGGTGCCTGAATCTGTATCGCCGGGTGCGCTAACGGAAAAAAGTACCAGCGTAGCACCGTCGAAGCTTTCCACGGCGACATCAATTCCACCTGTACCGCCCGCAGAGCCGATGCCCGCGCCCGAAACCATAATTGCACGGGAGACCGCCCGGCCGAGTATTGGCGCAAGTAACGGGGAAGGGGCTGCTACAGTGCCCCCTGAGTTCTTGTCCGAAAGAGGCGAGGCGAATTTCACGGCCTTCTGCCGGGACGCCAAACCCCTGGGTGACATGCGGCGGGTGGTAGTAGCCGCCGAGGGCGCAACCCGCCATTTCGGTGTGGAAGGTATAACCGCCGATGACCTGGCCTGGCTCTTCGATCTGGCCGAGTGGCGCAGGCCGGGCAACTTCACCCAGACCCTCCGCAACGCCGCGCGCTCCAAGTTCGCATGGCTAGAACGCATCCCCGGCCGCCCAGGCCGGTACGCCACCACCGCGCTGGGCCGCTCCAAAACCCTCCCCAATAGCTGAGCCGGCAGGCAGGCCGTGTGCCCGCACTTCCATCCGTTGAACCTCCTACGTGAAAATCCGTTTGGATTTTTTGCGGAACTCCCGCGTTTTCTCCACACTCTCCCCTAGAAATTTCGTATAATGGCTGGCGGGCAACCCTCTGTGAGGAGAACGCCAAGAACTGGATGGAAATATTAACAACTGCGCCCAAGAGGGCCATGGCGATCACGCCCCATCCCGACGACTGCGAAGGCGGATGCGGCGGGGCGCTCGCTAAGTGGGTTAAAGAATTTGGCACCGTGGCCGCGGTGGTGATGTGCACAAACGGCAACAAAGGCACCGGGGACAGGGAGATGACTTCCGAGCGATTGGCGGCCACGCGGGTGATAGAACAGAACAAGGCCTCCGACATCGTGGGCGTCACTGACGTGGTCTTTCTAGCTCACCCCGACGGCGGACTGGAGGACACCGAACTGTTCCGTAGTCAAGTTACCCGCGAGATACGCCGCTTCAAGCCGGACCTGATTCTCGCTGTCGACCCCTACCGCACGACTTCGCACACCCACCGCGACCACAGGAAAAGCGGGCAGGTCGCCATCGACGCAGCATTCACCTATGCCTGGAGCTACCAGTACTTCCCGGAGCAGATCACCGATGAGGGACTGGAGCCGCACCGAGTCGAGCAGGCATTCCTCTGGGGCGGCGAAGACCCGGACGTTTTCGTTGATATCGGGTCCTACCTGGATGTAAAGGTTGACTCTCTAGGCGCCCACGCCAGTCAGATGAGGTCAACCCGGAAAGAGCGACTCGAGCGGGTCAGAAACAACTCTGGCCGCCACAAAGAGAATACCAACCTGGACTACGCTGAAGGCTTCCGGCGCATCGCGTTCAACCTGGGCTCACTGGAGTGGCAACTGCTCCACACCTAGCCTTGGGGCACAGACCGTAGTCCTATTTAGTCGGCGGTACTACGCGGTGGCCTGTCATAGCACTTCGTAGATCTGTTCCTCATCTTCGAAGCCTCTAACAGTTCGGCGGCCAAAATCCGAGTACTGATTCTTGGTATTGGACGGGCCTTCAGCTACTTGCCGCAACAGGTCGAACACCAAAATCTGGCCACTCTTGGACTCATACATTATCCTGGTGGCCATAACCACGGCAGAGCCGAAGTAGTCTTCTTCCTCTGTGATCACTTCGCCGGCGGAGCATTTCCACGAGACAAATATTCTTGGCCCACGGCATTGATCGAAGTAAGAGACATTTTCACGATTTCACGCTCCGATAGTGGAGGAGGCATCGTGATCGGTTCGCAGTTGGTAGTCTCCGACGATGCTGGGGAAATTGACTCCTGGGCTCTGCCTTAGCCATGGTCGCGGTCCTCGAATACCGAACCTCTCTTACCGCGCCGTCCCAATCTCTCGCCTGGTGAAAGACATCCCCTGCGACCGCATCATTGACGTGGTGTTGCTGCGTGCGATGGCGCGCAGAAAGTTGGATACGATGCCTGTGTTCTTCCGGACGTCTTTTTTTGGCGCTGGCAGCGAAAGCTCCGACGCTTCGTCAATCAACCCCCACCGGAGCGGCAGGCTGCTGCGGGTGACCACGCCCTTGGGGGCGATCAGATAATGAAAATCGGCTATGCCCATGAACCTAGAATCATGGAACTTGGTGCTGAATGTGGCGACACGGTTGCGGTATGCCTCTTCTTTGCCAGAAACCCGCTGGTAGTCGGACAGAGCCTGCTTGAAGGCGGGCACATCACGCCAGAAATCAGGGCTGGTTTCCTTGGCAAAGCCCAAGGCCTGGCGCAGAGTCTCCTTCGCCAGGTCAGTGCGTTCCATGACGTTGCGCTCTCGGTCTTGTAATTCCGTTAAGTCGTCGCCGGTGTGGTCGTCCCTGGAGAAGTCAGACCGGTTAGATTTGACCTCAATAATGTAAAACGTGTTCTGGGGGCCTACAGCCGCCAGGTCCACGATACGCCCGCCCGGTCCTTCCAGCTTTACCTCTAGCCCAATGACCCGGCAGCCAGCCTCACGGTAAAGCCATTCCCAAGCCGCCATCTTCAGATCATAGGTCAGTCCAGTCTCATTTCCCCGCTTGAAGGGACCGGATTCCGTTGTAAGTTCCACCACCGAATCATACCCTCAGCAACAATTTCCAAACGCGGTTAGGGATTCTCAATGATGGAACCGCCGGCATCGATTTTCAACGAGCGGCTGTCAGTGCGATTTGTCAGATGAAGCGGCATCCCTACCGGCTTCTATTCGTAGGTGATGATCTCAAAGAGATGCCCGCTGTGACCGTTGAAATAGACCGACATAGTTTCGCATTTGTCGCCAGTGCTGGCGCCCGGAACGAGCATGTTGGCCGCTTCTCTGGACTCGTTTCCAAAGGGGATTCCCTAATCGTTTATCGCTTGGAAAGATCTATCAAAATGGGGGCGGCCCAACGCGAAGGCGTAATGATGGATTAAACCGGGAATCTCGTCCGAATCCCTTAGGTCTAGAGTAGACGAATCGTTCAGGCAGATCATGGCGAAGACGTCGTTCATACCGGCCCTGCCGTCGTATTGGAATCCGAGAACGTTGGTGTAGAAATAAACTGACTCATCTTGGTCTCTTACCGGGACGATCGTGTGGGCTAAGACTGCTGTCATATTTTCCGAATAGCGTCGCCGTTCCTAAGCCGTTTAAAATTCGTCCCGAAATTGCGCCGCTCTGAGAATGCCGGATATTAACGGCGCTACTACCCAGTGTCCAATATCTTCTCCTGTTGCATCATCCCTGTGGGCCTGCAGAATCGCTCGCCAATCGATTTCTCGAATGATGTCCGTGGTAACATGTGCGTCTG
>UINC01001305.1_pt1 | contig 68462 bp, 48 predicted proteins | sample 5385821 | NCBI WGS metagenome assembly UINC01 (sample SAMEA4666929, study PRJEB26691) | marine metagenome | isolation source: Pacific Ocean | place: Pacific Ocean | collected 2011-10-13 | reverse complement strand
TGATGCTGGAAAAACATGGTCTCATATTGGATTAGATAACGCAGGACAAATATCAAGAATAAAAATACATCCGAATGATCCAGATACTGCCTATATTGCTGTTCAGGGACAGATGTGGGGTCCAAGTGAAGAACGCGGAATTTTTAAAACTATAGATGGTGGTCAATCTTGGTCTCATGTTCTAAGAATTGGCGAATCGACTGGTGCCTCTGATCTTAGGATGGATCCATCTAACCCTCGTATCCTTTATGCCGCTATGTGGAATCATGGTCGTACTCCATGGTATATAAAATCTGGTGGTGAAGATGGTGGTATCTTTAAAACTACTGATTCGGGTAATACATGGACAAAACTAGAAGGTGGCCTCCCAAAACTTATTGGCAAAATAGGGATCGATGTTTCTGCAAGCAACCCAGAAAGAATATACGCAATTATAGAAGCAGAATATGAAAAAGGCGGGTTATATCGAAGTGACAACGCAGGAGAGACTTGGAGCTTAGTTAATAATCACCGTGTTCTTCACTCTCGTGCCTGGTACTACAATCACATTACAGCTGACCCGCAAGATGAAGATACCGTGTGGGTTTTAAATGTCCCTCTAATGAAATCTGTTGATGGTGGTAACAATTGGGAAAAAGTGACTACCCCACATGGTGACCACCATGACCAATGGATCAACCCCAAAAACAATCAGAATATAATCAATGGAAATGACGGAGGAGCCACAATTACGTTTGATGGAGGAAAAACTTGGTCCAGCATTATGAATCAACCGACGGCACAATTTTATCGAGTCATAACAGATAATCTTTTCCCATATCGAATCTATGCAGGACAACAAGATAATTCAACGGTTGCCATATTAAGTCAATCTTTGCAGGGTGGCATCGGTGTTGATGACTATCACTCAGTAGGCGGTGGTGAGAGTGCACATATCGCATTTGATCCAAATAACCCAACTCTGGTGTACGCTACAACCATCAATGGAGTATTGACTGAATTTGATAGCGCCACAAAAAAGGTCCGGTCTATTATTCCCTATCCTGAGCTGACTTATGGGAAAGATGCGAGAGATTTAAAATATCGTGCTAACTGGAATCCTCCAGTTGCTCTGTCTCCACATGATCCCGGTATCATCTATTATGGAACTCAAATATTACTTAAAAGTATTGATCGCGGGATGACGTGGACTGAGATTAGTCCTGATTTAACCAGAAATGATCCTCAAAAACAGGGTCGCAACGGAGGACCTCTGACGCCTGAAAATGTTGGCGCTGAATACTACAATACCATTTTTTATATTGTTGAATCTGCTACTGAAAAAGATACTATCTGGGTTGGTAGTGATGATGGTCTTGTGCACCTTACTCGAGATGGTGGCCAATCATGGAAAAATATTTCACCTAAACATCCTGGCGAAGGAATGATCAATGCTATTGAATTAAGCCCCCACCAAGATGGAGTCGCCTATATTGCATTTACGAGTTATAAGTTAAATGATTTCAAACCTTACATTTATAAAACCAATGATTATGGAAGGCAATGGAAACGCATTGATCGAAATTTACCTGATGATGCATTTGTTAGAGTAGTTAGGGAAGATCCAAATCGAAAGGGTCTATTGTATGCTGGAACTGAGAAAGGAATCTTTGTTTCATTTAATGATGGCCAGGACTGGCAATCATTGGTTCTTAATCTACCGCCTGTACCCATTACCGATTTAAGAATCCAACAGGATAACTTAATTGTCGCAACTCAAGGGCGTGCATTCTGGGTGCTTGACGATTTATTCGTTATCCGTCAAGCAAACGAGGACATTGGAAATAGCGCCTTACATGTTTTTACACCGAAGAATACTTTTATGGGTTCTGGAAGGAGAGGAGCACGAAACTTTGAAGGCGAAAATCCTTCTACAGATGTTCAATTTTATTACTATCTGAAAGAGGAAATAGATGATGAACTCACTGTCGATATTTTTGATAGTGACAATCGAATAGTAAGGCATTTCTCCAGTGAAGAGAATAATCATGATAAATGTAAAATTGGCAATATGGATCCACGCAGTCCTTTTGAACTCAAATACCCCAGCAAAAAACAAGGGCTCAATAGTTGGGGCTGGAACATGAAATCAGAAGACATTCAATGTATCGATGATATTGCCTTATTTTCTGGATTTGGTGGGCCGAGAATCATCCCTGGAGAATATCACGCAAAAATCAGTATTGGTGAACATGAGGAATTTGTTTCATTTGTTATTGAGCAAGACCCTCGATCAATTTCAAATTCTGAGGACACGGTAATATGGGGTAACCATCTCGAAAGTATAAGTGGAATAATGAACGAAATATTATCGGAATTACAAAACTTAAGAAACGCAAAAAAACAAATCCAAACTCTTGTCAAAAAATATTCTAATGATGAAAGATTACAACAAATGTCTGCTAACGCGATTTCTAATATAGATCAATGGGAATCACTAATCACACAGGTAAAACATCAAACCCTGGAAGATGAGGATGCTTGGGAAACCATGTTAGCCGGGCAACTTCGTTACCTGATGGATGTAATAGATCGAACAGGGGCCCCGGTAACCGAGGGAGCACTAACGAGATTAGAATATCTAAGTGATTCATGGTCTTCACTCGAATCTGAGTTACAAAACATTGTTGATAATTCAATACAACCTATCAACGATTGGGCGCAAGAAAAAAATATTACGCATGTGTATAGATCAGTTAATTAAGGAGCTATTTAGATATGGTTATGACAAAAAAAATTACAAAAATTATTAAAATTATTGTTCTAATAGCAATTTTACTCACTGCTTCCATAATAATGATCGGGAGAGGATGGTTAGGTAATCACGAAGGACCAGGCACTATTACTAATAATCAAATACCGAAACAAATAATAGAAAACAGGGCCAAGGCACAAAATATCTCTGCTATCAAAATAGGTAAGAATGAACCCAAACAAATTCTATTTGGCGATCTACACGTTCATACCACCTACTCTTTTGATGCATTTCTTACGAGCCTGCCCATGTTGAACGGGGAAGGCTCCCACCCAATTGGGGATGCATGTGATTTTGCACGTTTCTGTTCTGCAATAGATTTTTGGTCTATTAATGATCATGCGGAAGCATCAACACCCCTCAGGTGGAAGGAAACTGTCCAATCAATTCAACAATGTAACGCAGTTTCTAGTGAAGAAAATAATCCTGATACAGTAGCTTTCTTAGGTTGGGAATGGACCCAAGTTGGTAGAACGCCAGATACTCACTACGGACATAAAAATGTCATTTTTAGAGATATTACCAATGATAAAATACCTGCAAGACCAATACATTCAGGCGGATTATCCCTTGCTGCGCTAAGAGGTTTACCCAGAACAAATGCAGTCCAGTTGTTCGCTCTAGATCCAAACCAAAGGATGCTCGATTTTGCAACATATCTAGAAGAATTAAGACAAACCAATGAATGTGAAAAAGGGAAATCAGTAAGAGATCTCCCTAGTGAGTGCCGCGAAGGTGCTGAAACACCAACAGAACTTTTTTCTAAACTGGATGATTGGGGCTTTACATCAATGGTTATACCTCATGGAACAACGTGGGGATTCTATACGCCTCCAGGATCAACTTTTGAAAAACAACTTAGTGGCAAAATGCATGATGAAAATAGGCAAACTTTAATAGAAGTTTTTTCTGGACATGGCAATTCTGAAGAATACCGTGATTTTAGAGCTGCCGAGATCAATGAAAGCGGACAACCTGTATGTTCAGAACCAACAAACATTTACCTTCCTTCCTGTTATCGTGCAGGAGAAATTATAAGGCAGCGATGTCTTGAGAGTGATAACTCTATTGCAGAGTGTGACGTACGTGCTGCCACAGCGAGACAAGATTACGTCAATGCTGGAGTAGCGGGACATCTAGCCATTCGAGGTGAAACTCCATCCGAATGGCTTGATTCCGGGCAATGCAAAAACTGTTATATTCCGGCCTTTAATTATCGTCCTGGAGGATCAGCGCAATACATTCTTGCATTAACCAATTTTGAGGAACCAACAAATCCACGTCGTTTTCGTTTTGGATTTATGGCATCAAGCGATAATCATCGGGCCAAACCTGGAACAGGTTACAAAGAATTCTATCGTCAAGGGATGACGGAATCCTCAGCTGGTGCAGCCAATAAAAGAGCAGAAATGGCTTTTAGATTTGACGACGGCGAACCTCTTGCTTTCAGTGATACTATTGATCTAGGCCAACTGACTCAACAAACGGATATAAATCTAATTGAAACCTCATCAGCGAATCGAAGATTAAACATTTCTGGGTTTATGACATTAGAAAGAGAAAGACAAGCTTCTTTTTTTACAACCGGAGGACTTATTGCTGTTCATGCTGATGGACGTAACAGAAATGAAATATGGGAAGCTATGGAAAATAAAGAAGTCTATGGCACCAGTGGAGAAAGAATTTTACTATGGTTCGACCTGCTAAACGGTGATGATGACAAAAAATTAACCATGGGAAGCGAAACAAAAATGTCTAAAGCGCCAGAATTTGAAGTCCGAGCAATTGGAGCTTTTGAACAAAAAGCAGGTTGCCCTGATTACACCTATAATACTTTATCGCCTGAAAAATTGGAAAATCTCTGTAGGGGGGAATGTTATAACCCATCAGATAAAAGAAAACTCATTACGCGTATTGAAGTAATAAAAATCACACCACAAATAACGCCTAATGAAGATATCATTAATCTTATTCAGGATCCATGGCGTTCTTTTGATTGTCCACTAGACCCTAACGGCTGTAAAATTAGCTTTCAAGATGATGAATATACTTCGCATAAAAGAGATGCGGTCTATTATGTAAGAGCCATTGAAGAACCAAGTCTTGCCATTAATGCAGATAATTTAGGCTGTGATTATGATGAAAATGGCAACTGCATTAAGGTTAATATGTGTTATGGAGATTGGAAAACAGATCCTAGCGAAGATTGTTTATCAATGAATGAAGAACGTGCTTGGTCATCACCAATCTTTGTTGACTGGAAATCTAATGAAAATTTTATAGCAACTAATAATCCTGATTTCAGTAAAAAATAGTTAACCTCATCAATTGTAATTCTTGGTAATAGTTACATGCAATCTAATACTCGTGAACCTGATATTCGTTGGTTGATTCTTGGTGCAGTAGTAGGACTAATAATTGCAGGAACAGGTATTTTAAAAAAATCGTCAATCGATTCTTACTTGCCCCCCAATTCTATCGCTCGTGTCAATGACCACTTTATTAGCAATGAGGCTTATCTGAGCGCGGTCAACAGATATCAAGGAGACTCAAGAAACATCATGAATGATGAGAAAAAAATGTGGGTGCTACAGCGGCTAATCGAAGAGGAATTACTAGTACAGAGAGGATTGTCAATTGGATTAGCTCAATCTACCAATGAGATTCGCGGATCAATTGTTACTGTTCTCATTGAATCTATAACTGCAGATGCAAACGCAAAACAACCATCAGAAGAAGAATTACAAGAATATTTTGAAAATAATAAAGAACGTTTTTTATCCCAAATAAATCTGGCCGTAGAGGTATGGTATAGCAATTCTGAAATTTCGATTGACTCTTTTTTATTATCTCAAAAAAATAATTCTGAAAAAAAAGAAACCACAATAAAACGCTTTGATAGCATGCCTAGAACATTGTTGCCTCTCGTTAAGATTAGAGAATATTTAGGCCCAAGTATTGCAAATAAACTCGGCGATCTTCCTATAAATAGCACTACATTACATAAAATAAGAGGTCGTTGGTACGTGACAAAAATACTGGATAAACAGGAACCGTCAATCCCTCCCTTTGAAACAATTAAAAATAAAATACTTAACGAGTATAGGAGAAATTTAGCTGATAATTATCTAAGAACGTATATTGAAAATCTCAAGAAAAATTCAAATATCAAGGTTGCAGATACGCTCGCTTCTTCAGAATGATTAATGCAGCTACAAATTTACTGTTGATAATAGCCTTACTCTTAAATGTAGTGACAGCAAATGCTCATAACAGAAGTGAGAGTTACTCAAATTGGAGATTACAAGAATTAGAAATCTCAACAATTATCACCATCCCATCTAATGAGGTAACCAGACTGATTCCTCTAGAAGAAAACTATACCTCTTTAGGAGCAATATTTAAAAAGCATGCCGTCGACAACACAACTGTTTTTTCGAATGAAAATAAGTGTCAAAATTCTTCTGCACAATTATTATCGACTTCAATGGAGTATATCAGCGTTGAACTACAATATAGTTGTTTCCAGGATAAACCTACACATATCAGTTACCGAGCCATGTTGGATATCGCCCCTTCTCACGTACACTTTGCAAAACTATATTCTGGCTCGGATTTATCACAAGAATTTTTGATAACAAATGCTACAGGACTCTGGGAAATTGATCAGCAAAAAAAAGAAGCTTCGGTCTTTTCTTTTACGGAATTTCTGAAACTTGGTATAGCGCACATAATGAGTGGTTTAGACCATATTGCTTTCCTGTTAGCGCTATTACTCGTTGCTGGAGGTATAGGTAAGAGTATTGTTGCAATAACAGGCTTTACTGTAGGTCACAGCTTAAGCCTGGCAAGCGCAACATTAGGCTATGTCCATGCCGATAGGGAAATAGTAGAGTCCTTTATCGGATTTACCATCGCTTTAGTCGCAACTGAATTTTTCAGTCAAAAAAAAACATCCAAAAATCTTACACCATATCTCTTCCTTATAATCATGTTTTTAACTGCTTTATTCGGATTAATAACTAATAACCTCTCAATTTCATCAGCGTCCGCATACATAGGGATTGGAATATTTTCATATTGCTATTTGTCGACAAGCTATCAAATAAAAACTATTGGTAGTAAACAAAGCCTTTATCTACTCTTTGTGGCTGCCGTTATCTTTGGGTTGATTCATGGACTGGGATTTGCAAGCTTTCTAATTGATATTGGATCAAGCGGCGCCTCACTCATTCAACCACTTTTGGGGTTCAATGTAGGCGTTGAGATTGGGCAATTAATTTTAATTGCTGCATTTTGGCTATTTGCTCACTTTAGCCGATATCGCATATCGAAATCTATTCAGTCCTTCATAGCTGGGTCTTTATGTTGTATTGGTGTTTTTTGGTTTATTAGCAGAACTTTTACATAACATATATTTGGAGATTTTTATGCTTTCCTTACAAAAAAGATTTCTCATCATAAATCTTATTATCTTTTTCTTGGCCCCATTAACATATAGCGCAACTGTGCATACTCCTAAGGCTCGTATTCAAATTGAAAAATTTGGTAATAACTATTCAGAAAAAAATATTGGCTTCCTGAGAGAAATATACAAGGGCCATCTAAAAGAAGCAGATTTTAAAGTTACACAAATTGATAGAGATATATCCTACGGGCCTCATCCACTCCAAAATTTAAATATCCATTACACAAACAAGGCTAATCAAGACAAATCTCCCATAGTTATTTTTTTTCATGGCGGAGCATTTATTCGAGGAGACAAGAGCGATGGAGTAATCTTCGACAATGTTTTGAATTATTTTTCTAGAAATGGAATTGTTGGAATCAATGCTAATTACCGTTTAGCGCCCCAATATAAGTGGCCAAGTGGAGCGGAAGATATTGCTTCAATAATTAGATGGATAAAAACAAACGCACATAAATATAACCTTAACCCCAATAAAATTTTTTTAATGGGTCATTCAGCAGGTGCGGCGCACATAGCAACATATTCATTCAGTGAGGAACTTCAGATCGATAAAGAGGATGGAGTCAAGGGAGCTATACTTCTAAGTGGCATTTATTCAAACAGTAATGCCAATTCAAGAAACGTATATTATGGGAAAGATCTTGATCTCGCACAAAAAAGGATGCCTATTAATGCAATAGATGGACGAAACATTCCTTTGTTTGTTATCACAGCTGAATTCGATCGTTTGGGAACACAAAAAGAATCTCTGACTTTAATCAGAAGAATTTGTGATCGAGATAAAAAATGCCCTAGACATAAACAAATACCCGGGCACAATCACTATTCAATGATGTATCACTTCAATACACTTGATGACTCGATCGCATATGATATCTTAGATTTTGTTTTACAAAAAAATTTAGAGTAACGATCGTTGTTTGTTGTTCCTCGCACTCAACAACTACATGTAAAAGGATAAATTTTGGATCAATTCGGAGCCATAAGCTTACTTCCTACTGTAATAGTCATAACCATGGCTATACTAACTCACCGGCCAATAGCCTCGTTATTCGCTGGGGTTTTTGCGGGAATACTGTTAATCGCGCCCACTGAAATTATTGGACGACTGGCTGATATGACAATACAAGTAGCTCAAGATGAAACCATTGGCTGGGTTATTATGGTTTGCGGGCTAATGGGGAGTCTTATCTATGTTTTAATATTGACAGGCGGTGCATCAGCGTTTGCAAATACCATTGCAAAAAGGGCAAACACAAGAAAAAAATCCTTAATGGTTACTTGGTTTTTGGGCTTAATGATGTTCATTGATGACTATCTCAATGCCATGGTGGTTGGTAATGCCATGAAAAAAATAACTGATAAATTTAAGATTTCAAGAGCAATGCTTTCGTATGTGGTTGACTCCACTGCAGCACCAACTTGTGTAATTGTGCCAATATCCACTTGGGCAGTTTTTTTCGCGGCACTTTTAGAATCGACAAATTATGCCGACACTGGTGATGGGATTAGATTATATATTTCGGCCATACCTTTCATGTTCTACCCCTTCATCGCACTCATCATTGTTCCTCTCGTTGCGATGGGAAAATTTCCGCTATTAGGACAAATGAAGAAAGCTGAAAAACTTGCCGAACAAGGTATTAAGACAATTGAACCTTATAAAGACACTGAAATCGAACAGGTAAGAAATAATAATCTAGAAAATAATATGTGGGTTTTCATGCTCCCGCTTTTAGCTTTGATAGGTTTTTCTTGGTACTTTGAAATTGATTTATTGAAAGGTCTAATTGCAACCCTATTATTCACACTGCCAATACTTATCATAAGAAAATTTATCACTTTTCAACAGACAATGAATGGAATGATAGAGGGTTTCAAAATAATGCTACCTCCGTTAGGTATTGTCTTTGTAGCTTTTATGTTTAAAACCGTCAATGACCAACTGGGATTACCCCAATATGTTATAGAGACCCTGCAACCGCTTATGTCTCCATTATTTTTTCCAGTGATTGTTTTCGTAGCAATGGCATTTATTTCGTTTGGTACTGGCTCCACTTGGGGCATTTATGCAATAGCCATTCCCATTGTCATGCCATTAGGAATAGCAATGGAGATACCCATACCGCTTATTATTGGAGCTTTGCTATCCGCTAGTTCATTTGGTAGTCACGCTTGTTTCTATGGGGACGCGACGGTCCTTTCAGCTCAAAGCAGCGGTATAGGAGTGGTGGAACATGCGCTTACACAACTGCCATATGCTCTAATTGCTGCCTTTATGACATGCGTCGCATATGTTACATACATGACCATAATCTAAACGATCTTATAGTATGAAAAAATTATCTCTTGTATGATGAATTAAAAAATTGGTGATAAGAAAATGACAACATCAGGAATTTACTCTGGAGAAGATTATATTAAAAGTCTGAGAGGTAGGGACTTAAAAATATATTTATTCGGTGAATTAATCCCTGAACCAGTTGATCATCCTATAATAAAACCGTCTATTAATGCAGTTGCCAAAACTTATGATCTTGCTATAGAAAATCCTGATCTTGCTACAGCAATTTCCCCATTTACGGGAAAAAAAATCAATCGATTTTTACATATCGCAGAATCCATTAACGATGTTGTCATGCAAAATAAAATGCAACGACGTTTAGGTCAGCTTACAGGAACATGTTTCCAAAGATGCGTTGGTATGGATGCTATAAATACACTATTTTCAGTCACCTATGAAATTGATGAGGAATGTAATACTAAATACCATCAGAGGCTAAAAGAATTTATTACTGAAACCCAAAATAGAGGCTTGGTAATCGGTGGAGCTATGACTGATGTGAAAGGAGATAGGAGTCTCTCTCCTCATCAACAAGCAGATCCAGATCTATTTGTGCATGTTGTAAAAAGGGATAAAAAAGGCATATATATATCTGGCGCAAAGGCTCACCAAACAGGTTGTATAAATTCTCACTGGATGATTGTTATGCCAACGATTCGTCTGGGGGCACCTGATAAAGACTATGCCATAGTGGGTGCCATACCGGTAGATGCCAAAGGAATTACATATATATATGGAAGACAATCCTGTGATGCTAGAGCCATGGAAACAGGAAATATTGACGTTGGCAATGAAAAATTCTCCGGGCAAGAAGCGATGGTTATTTTTGAAAATGTTTTTATACCAAAAGACAAAATTTTCATGGACGGAGAATATGATTATGCAGCAAAGTTGGTTGAAAGATTTACCTGTTACCACCGACGCAGTTATGTTTGTAAATCAGGTGTTGGTGATGCGCTCATCGGAGCAGCCGCAACAATAGCAGACTACAATGGAGTAGAAAAAAAATCCCACATTAATGAAAAACTTGTTGAAATGACCCATCTAAATGAAACTATTTATGCTTCTGGGATCGCATCGAGTTACCAATCGTCACCCACTAAATCAGGAGCATACATAAATGACAATATGCTCGCTAATGTTTGTAAACATCATGTTACAAAAATACCCTATGAAATTGGTCGTCTTGCCCAGGATTTAGCCGGAGGATTAGTAGTTACACTTCCTTCTGAAAAGGATTTTAATCATCCTACAATTGGAAAATTACTAGAAAAATATCTTAAAGGCCGAAGAGAAATACCGACAGAAAATAGAATTCGAATTTTACGTCTTATTGAAAATATGACCCTCGGAAGAAATGCCGTCGGATATCTGACTGAATCATTGCACGGCGCAGGTTCTCCGCAGACGCAAAGAATTCAAATTAGCAAAGACATGCAATTAAATTTCAAAAAAAATCTTGCAAAAGAACTTGCGGGTATCAAAAAAGAAGGGCGTGAAGATTTAATTAATCAAATATCTGGCTATTTTTCTCGAGTCTTTAAATCTTTGGAATCTTGATAAGAATGAAAAAACTTCTTAATCATTTGTCTGGAACAAATTTATTTCTGACCAGCTTATCTTCACTCCTTGTTATCGCCTTCCTTATTTTTATTCTTGTTAACCCAAATCTTGTGAGTGATTTTGCAGATTTTTGGAAAACTCTCATCGCCCAACGTTTTGCGAGTTATCTTATATGGATAGTTACGCTTGTGGCAATTTTCACTATCGTTATTGCATTAACACCATTCGGAAAGATAACGCTAGGAAAAGACGGGGAATCACCTGAATTTAGTCGCTTTTCATGGTTTGCAATGCTATTTGGTGCTGGTGTGGGAACAGGAATTCTTTTCTATGGTGTAGCAGAACCCATATCTCACCTGCAAAACAATCCATTTTTATCACTAGAAAATATTCAACCTATAACACCTGAAGCTGCGGTTATAGCGCAACGCGTCACTTTGTTTCACTGGGGATTCCATGGTTGGGCTTGTTATTCATTCGTTGGATTATGCTTGGGTTACTTTTCATATCGAAAAGGCTTACCTCTAACCATCCGTTCTGCGCTATACCCTTTCATGGGTGATAAAATTTATGGTTTTGCTGGAGATATCGTTGACCTAGTAGCTGTATTTAGCACGCTGTTTGGTATTTCAGTATCCCTTGGTCTCGGAGCGTCTCAGATGGCGAGTGGACTGCAATATTTATTTAATTTTGAAGTAACCCCCTTTTTTAAACTAGGTTTAATTCTTTTTGTTTCTGCTATTGCAACGATATCAGTTGCATCCGGATTAAATAAAGGTATAAAGCTTTTAAGTGAAATAAATATATGGTTATGTATTATTCTTCTAAGTTTTATTATTTTTGCTGGTCCTACACTAACAATTTTATCCTCTTTGATAAGCAGTACATTGGACTATTTTGCAACGTTACTACCTATGAGTGTTTGGGTTGACCCAAATGAAGATAATGGATGGCAAAGCACATGGACTTTATTTTATTGGGGTTGGTGGATATCCTGGGGTCCATTCGTTGGTATGTTTATGGCTCGAATATCAAGAGGAAGAACACTTAGGGAATATGTTGCTGGAACTTTGCTTTTTCCAGTGCTCATCGGTTTCTTCTGGTTAATAGTTTTTGGTGCTACCGCCCTTGATCTTCAATTAAATGGAGGTGGCGGACTCGTTGAAGCTGTTAACCTTGATATAACTCAAGCCATATTTACTGCTTATGAATTGTTAGATGTGGGATGGGCGACTTGGGTTATAGCATTACTTACAACCATATTAATTGCGACCTGGTTTATAACCTCTTCTGATTCAGCCACGCTTGTCATTTGTACCATTCTTTGTCTCGGAAAAAAACGCCCACCTACAGCACTTCGTATTTTTTGGGGAGCTGTCATTGGATGTGTTGCAGGCTTGTTATTATTATTCGGCGGTCTAACGGCATTGCAAACCGCTTCCACATCAATTGCAATTCCCTTTTCAGTTATTTTAATATTCATGATGTTTGGGCTAGTTAAATCCTTATGGGAAAGTGAGAGATAGTTATGCCATTAAACAAGAGTAACGAAGTTTTTATTACCTGTGCTGTTACAGGTTCGGGAGACGCACATAATAAATCACAACACGTACCTCGAAGCCCAGAAGAAATTGCTAACAGTGCAATAGAAGCTGCGAAAGCCGGAGCGGCAATTGTTCACTGTCATGTAAGAGACCCAGAAAGTGGTGAACCTTCCAGACGCCCTGATTTGTACAAAGAGGTTACTGAAAGAATCAGAGATTCGGAAACTGATGTCATTATCAATTTAACAGCAGGAATGGGTGGTGACGTTTTTTTTGGATCATCTGAATCACCACTTCCCCTCAAAGATGAAACTGATGTGGCTAGTGCCTCCGATCGTATGCAACATGTCAAGGAATGTTTGCCAGAAATATGCACACTTGATTGCGGCTCCATGAATTTTGGAGATACAGATTATGTAATGGCAAATACGCCTTCCATACTTCGAAAAATGGCAAAAATTGCGTCGGCACTTGATGTGAGAATAGAAATTGAGGCATTTGATACCGGTCATCTCTGGTTTGCAAAAAGACTTTCTGAAGACGGGATTATTAAACCGCCAATACTTATTCAGCTCTGCATGGGTATACCATGGGGAGCGCCAGACGATCTCAACACACTAATGGCGATGATCAATAACATCCCAAAAGATTGGGTGTTTTCAACATTTTCGATTGGGAAAAATCAAATGCCTTATGTTGCGGCTGCAATTCTTAGTGGCGGTAATGTTAGAGTTGGACTAGAGGATAATATCTACCTTAAAAGAGGAGTGCTTGCTACGAATGCGCAACTAGTAGAACAGGCTGTGAAAATAGTTGAAAGCATGGGATCAAAAATTTTAGGGCCAGAGGAAGTAAGAGAAAAATTAAAACTTAATAAACGATTGCCAACGTAATTCGTGTTTCAGACACTCTTTCCTGATCTTCTTAATTATGTACTGAAAAATTAATAAGGAATTCTTCGCCTGATTTCTTAAGCCATAATGCTACATATTCTGCATAACTTCTTCGGACAATTAAAGTAAACAATGGATCATCGTTAATTAATGCAATTAAGATACTAGCCTTTGCAAAACCCGATTGAGCACAATGGCCTGTCAGGAATGCTCGTTGATGTAGATCCAGGGTACTTGCTTTAGCAATCAATTGTCTGGTTTTTTTGCCCGTAATATTCAATTGTACTAGCCCTCCTGTTTGACTATTGATTGATGCATGATGATCGTTTAAATGCATGCTTAATGTTTCCTTAAAATTGCCTTTTCCCGCCACCAGCCACTCATCTGGACCCAGCCAATATATTATATGTTTGTCTTTTGAAATAGTATTAGGTGTCAAAGGTATAGATTGATTAAGCACATCTTCAGCAGTACTCACAAAATCATTATTTAAAGGATCCCCACGTAAATTGACGTAATCATATCCCAATTGTATACCCACGCTTACCTCTGGTGATTGCTTAGAATTATCTTGATCAATATTACTCAGGAATGTTTCTAGTGGATGCCGTCTTTTATTTCGATCAAGCATTCTGACATTCTCCTTTCTGATCATAGAACACCGGTGATGTAATTTTAGCTGCAATTTTTTTGTCATCAGATGTGATTGCAACAACTTCTCTTCCATGGGAAGAATGCCCGTTTTGAAATAAACCTAATGCAATAGGATGACCCAATATAGGGCTAAAATAACTTGATGTAACATGGCCGTAACTGACGTAAGAACCATTGACAGTTTCTAGAGAAGCAAGTTGTGCTCCTTCGGGAATAATTGTTTTAGTATCTAGAGTTAATAATCCAACCAATTGTTTTCTATCCTTCCTTTGACAATCACTTCTGGAAAGTGATCGCTTACCAAGGAAATCTTTTTTATTTGAAAGCAACCAACCCATTCCTAGATCCAGAGGTGTAACAGATCCATCCGTGTCTTGCCCTACAATGATAAAACCCTTTTCTGCTCTCAGTACGTGCATACTCTCCGTACCGTAGGGAACAATATTAAATTCCTCACCAACTTCCATCAGAAATTCCCATATCTGTGAGGCTTGATTACTATCAACATTAATTTCATATGCTAATTCCCCACTAAAACTAACACGAAAAATTTGGATAGGAATTCCCATGAGTAGACCAGATTTCATCGTCATAAAAGGGAAGCTTTTCGATGCTAGATCTATATCGCAATCAAGTTTCTCTATAACTTTTCTACTATTAGGTCCTACCACAGCAATAGAAGAAAGTTGATCTGTCATAGAAGTCAGATAAACCTTGAGGTCCGTCCATTCCGTCTGAAGCCATTGTTCCAGCCAACTGAAAACAGATGCTGCTCCACCAGTAGTTGTAGTTAGATAAAAATGCTGCGGACCCAAACGTGTGATAACGCCATCATCTTTTATCATGCCATCTTCACCAAGCATTATTCCGTAAGCACATTTATTAATATCCATACTTGCAATATTATGAGTGTATATTTTTTCAAGAAAGCGAAGTGCATCTGGACCTCGTACATCAATTTTTCCTAGTGTTGATGCATCCATAAGGCCAACAGAGCTTCTTGATGCTAAACATTCCCTGTGAACTGCTTGATCTAATGTTTCATTTGAATTTGGAAAGTACCATGGTCTTAACCACTGTCCAACTAGCTCAAATGGTGAACCTCTCTCTATATGACAATCATGCAGAGCTGTTTTTCGAACTGGATCATAAAGAGAGGCAATATCTTCGCCAGCACAAGCACCAAAACTGACTGGAGTGTAAGCTGGTCGAAAGGTCGTAGTACCTACTTCACTGATTGGTTTATCAAGTTTTTCAGCTAAAATTGCCATGCCATTGATGTTACCAAGTTTTCCTTGATCAGTGCCAAATCCAAGTGCTGTATAACGTTTTACATGTTCTATATTATTAAATCCTTCTCTTACGGCAAGATGTATATCAGCTACAGAAGTGTCATTCTGGTAATCTACAAATTGTTTAGGAAGATGTTCTGGCGCTTTCCGGTAAGGAACCCTCCATAGTGGATGAATTGGATTTGTGTTTAAAGATTCTGTTTCTGGATTATTGATGGTTATAGGCAAAAAACCACAATAATCTGCAGAAGATTGTCCGGCCTTAATTGCTTCACTAAAACAATCTTTAAGATTCCAGGTACCATTGCATGCACCTATAGAAATATTTTCTTGCTTAGAATTACCTGGAATAAAACAACAACGTTTTTCATCCCAAATACTGCTGCCACCAGCTTGAGAATGCAGATGAATAGAAGAACTCCATCCACCAGAAACAGCTATCAAATCACAAAAGATCAGAGATTTTTCCGAATTAATTACGATATTCTCAGTCTCATCAAACATTGCAACCTCAACTGCTTTAACATGGTTGCTTCCTTTAACGTTAGTAATTAAACTTTTATATCGTATATCTATTCCTGCCGCGTTAACTTTCTTTACTAGGTCTGATGATAAATTTTCTGCTCTGCAATCAATTATGGTGAGTGCTTCAACTCCTGCTGCACTAAGATCGAGCGCAGTTTGATAAGCAGAATCGTTATTAGTAAATATCACCGCTCTTTTCCCAGGTAGAACTGAATATCGATTGATATAATTACTTACAGCAGATGCCAACATAATTCCAGGACGATCATTGTTACAAAATACCAATGGGCGTTCGAAAGCTCCTTGAGCGAGAATTACCTTTTTAGCTCTTACTCTCCATAATCGTTGGCGATCTCTACCCGAGACGCGCTCCCCTAAATGATTAGTGCAGCGCTCCAAAATAGTAAGAAAATTATAATCATAATATCCGAAGACTGTGCTTCGGGGTAAACAAGTTACTTCTCTATAAGCGTTTAGCGCTGCAGTCTGTTCTGCCGCCCATTTTTGGCAAGATTTGCCATCAATTAATTCCTTAGAAAAAAGTAGTGATCCTCCAAATTCATTTTGTTCATCAGCAATAATTACTCTAGCGCCTGATTCGGCTGCAGTTTTTGCTGCCATTAATCCTGAAGGACCTGCACCAACAACAAGAACATCGCAGTGAATATTGTGATGACTATATGTATCAGGATCTTTTTCTGTTGGCGCTTTCCCTATACCTGATGCCTTTCGTATAAAGGATTCATAGATATTCCAAAAGTTTGCAGGATACATAAAAGTCTTATAATAAAATCCTGCGCTGAATAATCTGCTAAACCAATCATTAATTATTGCAATATCAAAACTCAGACTCGGCCAGCCTTTATCAACCTCGGCTTGAAGACCATCGTATAATTCTATTTGTGTTGCTTTTTGATTAGGCTCACTCGTTGCTCCCCGGCCAATTTGAATAATTGCATTGGGCTCTTCTGCTCCAGAGCTTATTATCCCGCGTGGTCTATGATATTTAAAACTACGGCCAACCAAATTTATACCATTAGCTAACAGTGCTGATGCTAATGTATCCCCATGATAAGCGTCATAAGACTTTCCATTAAAAGTAAATTTAAGTGGTTGTTGCCGATCTATACGCCCACCTGTGGGTAGTCTATTAGTCTGCATCTATCTAGTCCTTCTTATCCTGATTGGATTCTATGCGGTAAGTCTTACTTATCTTGTAAGTAACAGTGTTCCTCTCAGCAATAAACCAACGACGACATCCCTGACTATGATTCCATTGTTCAACGTGATCTCCTCGTGGGTTTTTTCTCATAAAAAGATAATCTGCCCATTCCTTGTCAGTTAGAGCATCAGGCGTAGCAGGTCGAACAATATTCGCTTCACCGCCATAAGAAAATTCTGATTCATCCCTTTCTCCACACCATGGACACTCAAGAAAAAACATCTAAATCACCATCAATGGGCGACTGCTGCCGCGCCATGCTCATCTATAAGCGCGCCACTTGTAAAACGATTAAGATCAAAAGGAGCATTAATTTCATGCGGAGTATCTTTAGCAAGTGTATGAGCAAAAACCCATCCAGATCCTGGGGTAGCTTTAAATCCTCCAGTGCCCCATCCGCAGTTAAAATACAAACCCTTGATAGGTGTTTTACTAATAATAGGGCAGGCATCTGGGCTAACATCCACAATACCGCCCCATTGCCTTAACATTCTAACTCGACTAAATATCGGGAATAATTCGATCATTGCTTGCATGGCATGTTCTATAGTTTGAAAACTCCCGCGTTGACCATAACCATTATAGGAATCTATTCCAGCTCCTATTACTAATTCACCTTTATCTGATTGGCTAACATAGCCATGAACCGCATTTGACATCACCACCGTATCCAAAATCGGCTTTAAAGGCTCAGACACAAATGCTTGCAATGGGTAGCTTTCAATAGGTAATCGGATACCAGCTAAATCAGCCAAAACACTTGAATTTCCTGCCACTACCACGCCCAACTTTTTAGTTTCAATTGAACCTCTGTCAGTATCAACGCCACAAATTGTATCTCCGTCACGACGAATTCCAATCACTTCGCATTGCTGAATAACATCTATACCGTATGCATCAGCTGCGCGTGCAAAACCCCATGCAACAGCATCATGCCTCGCAATACCACCGCGTCTTTGTAAAGATGCTCCCAAAATTGGATATCTGCTATGTCGTGAAGTATTTATGTAGGGTATAGATGCCTTGATCTGATCTGGGGTTACAACTTCAGCATCAACACCATTAAGGTGATTAGCGCTAACTCTTCGTTCAATATCACGCATATCTTGGAGGGTATGCCCTAAATTATAAACACCACGCTTGCTGAACATAACGTTATAATTAAGAGCTTTACTCAGCCCCTCCCATAACTGCAGTGATTTTTCATACAGTAAGGATGCTTCTCTCCAAAGATAATTGGATCTAACAATTGTTGTATTTCGACCTGTATTTCCGCCTCCAATCCATCCTTTTTCGAGAACAGCGACATTATGCATACCATGCTCTTTTGCTAAATAATAAGCAGTTGCAAGACCATGGCCTCCACCGCCTACAATAATCGCGTCATAATGACTTTTAGGTGCGGGGCTTCTCCAGACTTTTTGCCAGTTTTTGTTATAGCTGATTGCATTTCGCAAAAGACTATATGCAGAGTATTTTTTCATTCTTTTTGATCAGGTGGATAATAATCGAATTGTGGTAAACCATCCTCAATTGAATAATAATCGCCTATAGACGACATAAAAATATGTTCTCTTCCTTTCAATTCAGTTGGACCATTAATAGACCCAGCCATAATAAAGATGTTGGATTCTTTAAAGGATCGCCAAAAGAGGCTTGAGCCACATAAGTTACAAAAACCACGTTCTGCTTCTTCAGAAGATTTATACCATTCAAGACTATTATCTTGAAGTAAACGGAAATCCTTATTGTCCACGGCTGTCGCTGCGACAAAATGACCACTGGATTTTCTACATTGCGTGCAGTGGCAAAAAATTACGTCTCGCATTGATCCAATAATTTCAAAACGGATGGACTCGCAAAGACAGCTACCTGAAAGAATATGTAGATTAGTCATTTGTTATTTGCTCCATTAACATCTCTTAAACGTTCATTTCTTGGATCGAAAGGACTATCAGATATCACTCTTGTATTATGTTGCTTGCCTAAAATATCGATAAAAAATTCATTATTAATTTCTGCAGACTCTATCTCGATCATTGCCAGTGCAAGTGATTTATTGATTCGAAAACCAAACCCCCCGCCTGTTGCTCGTCCGACCAATTTATCGTGCAATGTTACTGCATTATTACCAAGAGCATCTGCGTCATTAACATCCATAACCTCTAGCGTAACTAGTTTATATCTTATCCCTTCTTCTTTTGTTTTCAACAGGGCATCTCGTCCCAAAAAATCGCCTTTATCAAGTTGAATAAATCGATCCATCGCTGACTCAAATCCAGAATACTCGATTGATAACTCTGTCCCTATCATACGGTAGGATTTTTCTAGTCTCATGGAGTCCATTGCGCGTATCCCAAAGGGTTTGAGATCAAAAGATTTCCCAGCTTTAAACAGCTCGTCAAATATCTGATTTTGATGTTCTATGGGATGGTGTAATTCCCAACCCAATTCACCAACATAATTAACTCGCATCGCATTAATTGGAATCTTTCCTATAGCAATATTCCTTGCAGTCAACCATGGAAAATTTTCATTTGAAAAATCATATTTACTAATCTGATTAAGGAGTTCTCGAGACTTTGGACCTGCCAAAACAAGGACGCCAGTTGACTCTGTCAGAGGAGTAATTTGCACAGAATTATCCGCGGGCATATTTTTCTTAATATAGTCATGATCGAGACGTTGAAATGCTCCAGCAGAAACTAAATAAAATGAATCTTGTGATTCTCTTAATATCGTGAATTCTGAGTGGATACCTCCTCTTTTATTTAGTGCATGACATAATGATATCTGTCCTATTTTTGTAGGTAGGCGATTAGCAACAAAATAATCTAAAAACTTTTCTGCCCCTGAGCCTGATATTCGACATTTAGCAAAAGCAGTCATATCAAGAATACCCACATTGTTTGTTACGTGTTGAGCTTCCTGACCAACAAATGAGAACCATTTAGACCGACGAAAAGACCAATCGTCTTGCTGTTCTTCAGCATTTGGGGCAAACCAATTTGGACGCTCCCAACCAAATTTTTGACCAAAAACTGCACCCATGGAATTTAGGCGTTGATAACAAGGGGCTATTTTTAGCGGTCGTGCTGCTGGCCGCTCTTCGTCTGGATAATGAATTTCAAACACGTGTGAGTACGCTTCTTCATTTTTTTCTATAAGATATTTTTTGCTAACATAATCGCCAAATCGACGTGGCTCAACGCCCAGCATATCAATTGTTGGCTCGCCTTCTACGATCCATTCGGCTAATTGCCAACCAGCGCCGCCTGCGGCAGTAATTCCAAAACTATGGCCTTCATTCAGCCAAAAATTATCGACATCCCAAGCAGGGCCAATTATAGGATTGCCGTCTGGAGTATAGGCGATTGCCCCATTATATACTTGTTTTATACCAACCTCAGAAAATGCAGGCACACGATTCATTGCAGCTTCAATATGCGGAGCAAGTCTATCTATATCTTCTTGAAATAATTCGTATTCAGCGCTCGGATCAGGTCCATCAATATAACAACAAGGAGCATCTTTCTCATAGGGCCCTAAAATAAATCCTCCATTTTCTTCTCGCAAATACCAAGACCCATCTGATTCGCGTAAAACAGCAAGTTCTGGTTTACCCTCATCTCTTCGTTGTAATAGCATCGGATGAGGTTCAGTCACTATATACTGGTGTTCAACTGGTATTACTGGAACTTCAATACCAACCATCTTACCTGTTTGACGAGCATAGTTGCCTGTTGCAGATATGACATGATCCGTAACAATATCCCCTTTTGTTGTTTTGATTAACCAACCTCCCTGAGATGTTTGCTCTATATTTAAAGCTGCCGTATTTCGATAAATTGTTCCTCCAAGGGATCGTGCTCCCTTTGCTAGAGCCTGGGTTAAATCTGCTGGTTGAATATAGCCATCATCTGGATGGTAAATAGCGCCAACGAGATTTGTTACATCGCACAATGGCCAAAGTTTCTTAATTTCGGAAGGAGTAAGAAATTCAACATTTATACCGATGGTTCTTGCCGTTGCAGCATACTGGTAATACTCATCCATCCTATCCTGATTCATGGCAAGACGTAGATTACCAACTTTGCTAAAACCAACTGGTTGCCCTGTTTCTTCCTCTAATTTTTGATATAACTCAACAGAATATTGGTGAATTTGACCCACGCTATAGCTCATATTAAACAACGGTAGCAATCCCGCAGCATGCCAAGTTGAGCCTGAGGTGAGCTCTGCTTTTTCCAGAAGAATAACTTCATCACCCCAACCTTTTTTTGCGAGATGGTAAAGCGCGCTAACACCTACTACTCCTCCACCAATAACAACCACTTTTGCTCGTGACTTCATGTTTCTTATGCTTCCGTAACTTTTTTTAAATTCTTAAAAAACTTAATCATTAGTTAACACATACTATAATTACTATTATCTCATGCCGATATTGACAGAGATAGACTAAGTATGAGGATGCTTAGGTTTAAATCAAAATTTTATTTTTTTTCATATAATAAAATAGTTTTACACTTTTAAGGAAACCATGAAAACAACATTGGGAATTGACCTTGGATCTCAAAGCATAAAGATAATATTTTATAATTATCAAAAAAAAGAGGTCGTTGCAGAAGCAAGCTCTCCTTTGGAAGTTATAACTGACAGTAATGGGCGAGCCGAACAAATAAGCGACTGGTGGCTTGACGCTTTAAAAATTTCTTTAAAAAAAATTCCTTCCGTCATCAGAAATTCTGTCAAAGCTATAGGTATCTCTGGTCAACAGCATGGATTTGTAGCCACAAATAGAAATGGTAAGGTTCTAACCCCAGTAAAAATGTGGTGTGATACCTCTACACAAAGCGAAGCAGAAGAAATAACTGCGGCATGTGGAGGAGAAAAAAGTCTTATTTCTTCTTCGGGTAACAGAATGCTCGCAAGCTATACAGCAACAAAAATTGCTTGGTTTAAAAAAAATAAACCCGATTGTTATAAAAAATTAGCGCACATCCTTCTACCTCACGACTATCTTAATTATGTACTCACAGGTAAGTATGTTATGGAGTATGGCGATGCATCAGGAACTGGCTTTCTGAATATAAAAACTCGCAAATGGTGCAATAAAATTCTAAATGCAATAGATCCTGACAGAGATCTTTCTAAGTGCTTACCAAGGTTGTCTCAACCAAATCAATTTATTGGAAAAACAACTATAGAATTTGCAAAAAAATATGGCTTGCCTGATGGAGTGGCAGTATCAACTGGTGGTGGTGATAACATGATGGGGGCTATTGGAACCAATAATGTAACCACTGGAAAACTAACCATGAGTCTTGGAAGCTCTGGAACAATTTACGCTTATTCCGATAAACCTATTATTGATCCTAGTGGTAATATTGCCGCATTTTGTAGTTCAACCGGTGGTTGGTTACCGCTTCTCTGCACAATGAATTGCACGCTTAGCACAGAAATAATACGAAATCTTCTCAAAGTTAAAATAAACCAATTTGATAATCTTATTGCAAATGTTAATGCAGGATCAGACGGGTTAATAATGTTGCCGTTTTTTAATGGTGAAAGAACTCCTTATATACCTCAAGGAAATGGATGTTTTTTTGGATTAACATTTGATAATTGCAGTAAAGGTCACTTTCTCAGAGCTACAGTGGAGGGAGCCACGTTCGCACTTAAGTTTGGTTTAGATCAATTAACAAAACTTAATGTTAAACAAGATGAAATTATCCTAACAGGAGGTGGTTCTAATAGTGCAATATGGTGTCAAATAGTCGCCGATATATGTCAATTACCAGTTATAAAACTAAAACACACGGAAGCGGCGGCTTTTGGTGCCGCTCTACAAGCATTATGGGCATTAAAATGCCAGAATGATCCGACAATTAAAATTAAGGATATTACATCTGACCATATTAATTTTGGTGGGTCATCCCAGTTCATTCCAGATCCCAAAAATATGCATATATATGATCAAAACTTTTCTGAATATAAATACGCTGTCGAAAAAATTATAAACACTAAGTAAATTAATTAAAGGCCATAATAATGACTACGCAACTATTTACCGGAAACAAAGAATATTTCCCTGAAATACCCAGGATCTTGTACGAGGGCCCTGATTCTGACAATCCACTCGCATTTAAAGCATATAATGAGAGTGAAATTATTTCTGGAAAAACCATGGCAGAACATCTGAGATTTTCAGTATGTTATTGGCATAGTTTTTGTGCTGATGGTAGCGATTCTTTCGGATCAGGAACACGATATCAAGAATGGAATAAAAAAATCAGGAACCTTAAAGATGCTGAAGAAAAATTAGATGCTGCCTTTGAATTTTTTAGTAAAATAACTGTTCCTTTTTATTGTTTTCATGATAGAGATATTGCCCCTGAAGGATCCTCAATTAATGAGAGCGAAAGTAATCTACAAAAACTGGTGGTGCTAGCAAAAGAACGACAGAATGCAACCAATATAAAATTGCTATGGGGAACAGCTAATCTTTTTTCTCATCCTCGATATATGAATGGAGCGGCGACCAATCCAGACTTTTCAGTGTTAACTTATGCCGCTGCACAAGTTAAAGCTGCAATAGATGCAACTATTGAACTGAAAGGGGAAAATTATGTATTTTGGGGCGGGCGTGAAGGCTACGCACATTTATTTAATACCGATACTTCACGTGAACTTAAGCACTTAGCTCAGTTTCTAGCTATGGCCAGAGATTATGCGAGATCTAATGGTTTTAAGGGAACTTTATTAATTGAGCCAAAACCAATGGAACCCATGAAACATCAATACGATTTCGATGCACAAACAGTTATTGGTTTTCTAAGACATTTTGATTTAGATAAAGACTTTAAATTAAACATCGAAGCAAACCACGCCACACTTGCGGGACATAGTTTTGCACACGACTTAAAGATGTCATCAGATGCTAACCTTCTCGGATCAATTGATGCCAACCGAGGTGATCCTCAAAATGGGTGGGATACAGATCAATTCCCCACTGATCTCTATGATTGTATTTACGCAATGATGATCATTCTTGAAAATGGAGGATTTGAAACTGGCGGCCTCAATTTTGATGCCAAATTAAGGAGAGAATCTATCGATATTGAAGATATATTTATTGCACATATTGGTGGTATGGATACATTTGCTAGAGCTTTAAAAATTGCCTCACGTATTATTTCTGACCAAAAAATAAAAAATCTTCGCGAATCCAGATACGCCAGTTTTGATTATGGTGAAGGCAAAGAGTTCGAAAAAGGAAATTTGGATCTCATAGACCTTCGAAATATTGCTACAGATATCGATGAAATAAAATTATATAGTGGTAAACAAGAGTTAGTTGAAAACCTAATCAATGATTATATTTTTAAGTAAATTGAATCCACAATTCTTTTCTTTATATTTCTATTCTCAAGTCTGTTCTGGCCCTATACAATAGAAATATTAATCAGGAGAACTATTAATGGCTAGACGAAGCGGTGGTCGTAAATCTAAAGTTGCTATTCGATCAGCGCCATTGAGTGAAGAAGAAAAACCCGTTCATCCTGGGGAAAGTGGTGGCCAATACAAACCACTAAGCAGTGAGGATGTTTCTGCAGTAGTTGAGAATAGTTTCCGTATTCTGGAAGAAATTGGCTTTTCTCAGGCTACACCCCATTGTATAAAAACTTGTACTGCCTTCGGAGCTGTGATGGGAAAAGACGGGCGGATTCGTATGCCACGTCAAGTGGTGAAAAAGGCCATCGAAAAAAGTAATCGCGATCTAGTCCTTTATGGTCAGAACCCTTCCAACGATCTGCATGTTAACGGAAGTCGAGTGTATTTCTCTACTGCGGGAGCTGCCGTAATGATCTCTGATCCTAAAAATAGAGCTTATAGAGACTCAACTGCTCAGGATTTGTATGATATGGCCAGAATCACTGATACCTGTGAGCATATACACATGTTTCAACGTATGTGTGTGTTAAGAGACATTGAAGATAACTATGAGATGGATCTCAATACAACATATAACGCAGTAATGGGCACTACAAAACATGTTGGCTCTAGTTGGTTTAAGGCAGAGCATGTAGAAAAAACACTTAAGCTCTTGCACCTAATAGCTGGTGACGAAGAAACTTGGAGGAAGAGGCCATTTGTTAGCCAATCCAATTGTTTTGTAGTACCCCCGATGAAATTTGCTGGAGACTCGCTCGAATGCCTACGCGTTGCAGTAGAAGGTGGCATGCCAGTATTACTGCTTTCCGCAGGTCAATCAGGAGCGACAGCTCCCCCATGTCTTGCGGGAACTGTATCTCAGGCCTGGGCGGAGTGTCTCGGGGGTTTGGTATATCTCAATGCCATTAAACCAGGTGCGCCAGCGATATTAGGAACTTGGCCGTTTGTCTCTGATTTACGTACCGGAGCTATGAGCGGTGGTTCACCAGAACAAGGTATATTGTCTGCAGCTTGTGCTCAGGTTGGTCAATACTTTGGTCTTCCTACAGGTACAGGAGCAGGTATGTCAGATGCCAAGTTGCCTGATTTTCAGGGTGGAGCTGAACACGCATCAAACGTTGCTGTTGTTGCTCTATCTGGGGCTAATATTATTTATGAATCTGCTGGAATGTACGCCAGTCTCTTGGGCGCTTGCCCGGAAAGCCTATTGTTAGATAACGATGTTCTTGGTGCGTGCATGAGAATGGTTAAGGGTATTTCCGTAAATAAAGAAACACTAGGTTTTAATGTCCTTGAAGATGTATGTTTGAACAACAAAGGGCACTATCTTGGCTCAGATCAGACTTTGAGCGTGATGCAAACCGAGTATATTTATCCTGAATTTTATAATCGACTTAGCCCAGACGATTGGAAAGCTAATGGAAAACTAGAAGCTCTAGATATGGCTATTAAACGCAAAGAAGATATTCTTGCTCAGCATTATCCAAAACATGTTAGCGATGAAATCGATGATAAAATTCGCTCTGAATTCCCTATTTTTCTCAGTAAAAAAGCCATCGGTCGGTAACTACAGTTTTGGATATTATTGAAATATTAGGTCTATGAAATCTCATGCTCAAGTAGTCATAATTGGAGGCGGATCTCTTGGTATTAGCCTCCTCTATCATTTAACTCTCGAAGGATGGAATGACACGGTACTGGTTGAAAAAGGCGAGCTAACCAGCGGCTCTACTTGGCACGCCGCGGGCTTATGCTCTAATTTTATTGGCAACATGACCGTGGCACAAATTCAGAATTACACCATTAAACTCTACGATGAAATACTTCCCGCCCAGAGTGGTGAATCATCAGTTTTTCATAAAACTGGTAGTCTTCGTATTGGATATAGCAGGCTTGAAGAAGAGTGGTTTAAACATCTTCTAAGTCGCTCAAAAAATGTACCCTGCGATTTCAAAATTGTCTCAAAAGATGAGGCGCGTAAACTGCATCCTTTTATGAATTTTGACCAATCCAGGATTATCGTAAGCACACCAAATGATGGCCATGTAGATCCTTCATCTGTAGTTATGACCATGTCCCAATTGGCCTCTGCAAATGGCGCTACCATCAGCCGATTTAATCGGGTACTTGAAATTAATAATTTACCCAGTGGTGAGTGGGAGGTGATAACAGAGGAAGGGAAAATAATAGCAGAACATATCGTTAATGCAGCCGGATGCTTCGCTCCAGAAGTAGGCGCAATGGTTGGGGTAACTGTACCTATCACCAATCTTGAGCATCAATATTTAGTAACAGATAACCATCCGTCTTTGCAGAAATTGGACTTTGAATTACCAGTATGTCGTGACTCTTACTGTGCTGCTTATCTTCGCCAAGAAGGCAAAGGTTTATTGATAGGGCCATACGAAACCTTTGGCGCCAAACCATGGGCTCTAGATGGCATGGACTGGAATTTTGACCGAGAATTATTTCCTGATGACCTTGAACGGCTCATGCCATTTCTTGATCGATGTATGGAGCGAATGCCTATATTCGCTGAATGTGGTGTAAAAACAGTTATTAACGGGCCAATTACTCATACCCCTGATGACAATGTACTAGCTGGGCCACAAGCTGGGCTTCGTAATTTTTGGAATTTATGCGGCTCTAGTATTGGTATTGCTCAGGGTGGAATTGGTAAATACATGGCACAGTGGATGGTCTATGGTCAAACTGATCTTAATATGGCAACTCTAGACAGCCGTCGCTTTGGGAGCTGGGCTGACCGGAACTATTGCATCACAAAAGCCATAGAGTCTTATGAGGTGATGTACACCGCAATAGGCGCTAATGAAAATCGAAATCATGGTAGAGTTCGTCGAACTAGCCCGCTCTATGCAATGCTTTCTCATAAAGGAGCCGTTCATGGAGTAGTTGCAGGTTTTGAGAAACCGCTATGGTTTAAAACAAAAAAGATCCGTCAAGAATCGTCAACTTGGAAACGCAGTGAAGCTCATGATGTTGTAGCTGAAGAGTGCGCTATCGTCTGTGAATCAGCAGGTATTATTGATATTTCCGGTTCAACAAAATTCGAAATTAGTGGAAGTGAAGCAAGTGCATTTTTGAATTATTTATCTTGTAACAAATTACCTGCAAATAATAATTCTTTTGGATTGACTCTCTTCCATGGACCTAATGGTGGAATTATGACCGAACAATCCATTACGCGTCTTAATAAAAATCTATTTTATTTAGTCGGCCCGATTGCATCAGAATACCGCGATCAACACTGGATGGAAATTCACGCCAGTAATTTTGATGTTAAAATTAGTAATAAAACAGAAGAAATAAGTTGCGTGTTGATCACTGGCCCTAAATCACGAGATATCCTACAGCAACTCACCAAAGATGATATATCTAATGCCGTATTACCTTGGCTAAATTGTAAAACTATCAATGTAGACAGTACAAAAGTTCGAGTAATAAGAGTTTCGTACGCCGGTGAACTAGGCTTTGAACTTCACATGCCAACATATCAGTTACTATCTGTTTATGAATCACTATTTCGCGTGGGTTACGATATGGGATTACGTGATTTTGGAGGATATGCTTTTAACTCAATGCGTATGGAGAAAATGTATCGTGCATGGGGGAGTGAATTTACAGAGGAAATCAGTGGCATTGAAGCTGGCATGAGTCGTTTTATTGATACTAGTAGAGATTTCATAGGTTCTGAAAATATTCAAAAAAGGCAAACTAACGGTGTTAAAATCCAACTTGCCTACCTTGTTTTTGATGATGACATTGCTTGTGAATGTTATGGAAACGAGGCTGTATATCAAGATACCAAACTTGTTGGGCTCACAACCAGCGGAGCTTTTGGGCATCGTATTCAAAAAAGTTTAGCTTTCGCGTATCTAGAACCTCAATTAGTGGCTCAAGATGTTGAGCTTCAAGTCCTAACAACAGCTGGTAAGCGAAATTGCCACGTTGAAATGGATGCATTGTATGATCCTACCAATGAGAAATTACGTGGTTGAAGTATGCCTTCCGCATCAATAACCCTTCCATCAGAAGCAGAAGTAGTAATAATTGGTGGAGGCATTGTTGGCTGCTCCATCGCTTATCATCTAACAAAACGAGGCATCAACGATGTCGTTTTGTTGGAGCGTAAGCAACTTACTTGTGGAACAACTTGGCACGCTGCAGGTTTAGTGAGTATGTTGTGGCCAACACCAACATTAACTAATCTTGCTAAATACTGTCACGAATTATATGCCTCTTTAGAAGCTGAGACAGGTCAGGCTACTGGTTATCGCCGGATTGGAAGTGTTTCACTGGCACGGAATCTAGAACGCCTAGAGGAACTTCAACGAAACTCCTCAATGGCAAAGGTATTTGGCGTTGAATCTGAAATGATCGATAACAAACGCCTAGAGGAACTTTACCCTGGCATTAATACAGATGGTATTGTTGGAACGCTATATATTGAGAAAGATGGACAAACCAACCCTATCGATACCACTATGGCATTAGCAAAGGGAGCGCGTTCTGGTGGGGCGAAAATTATAGAGGGAATTAAGGTAGAAGATATCCTGCTTGACGGCGATGTAGCAACTGGAATTACTTCGACCCAAGGCAAAATAAAGGCAAAAAAAATTATCCTCACAGGTGGGCTCTGGTCTAGAGAGATAGCAAAAAAAATTGGTATCGATTTGCCATTATACGCGTGTGAACATTATTACGTTGTAACCGAAGCTATGGCTGAATTAACACAGCGACCAGTGATGAGAGACTTTGATAAAGGAATTTATTTTAAAGAAGATGCGGGCAAAATGTTAATTGGCTGGTTTGAGACTAATGCAGTGGGTTGCCCAATGTCTCGAATTACTAAAGATTTCAGTTTTGATGAATTCCCTGTAGATATGGAGCACATAGAGCCTCACCTTGTAGCGGCAATGGAAACATTTCCTGTAATTGGTGAGACAGGTATCCGGACATTTTTTAATGGACCAGAAAGTTTTACAAATGACAATTTACATCTGCTAGGCCCAACGCCTGAAATTGATAACTTTTACGTAGCTTGCGGAATGAATTCTAAAGGTATTGCCGCAGCAGGTGGTTTAGGTAAAATATTTGCAGATTGGATTGTTGATGGCTACCCATCGGGAGAGATCACCGAAACTGATGTACGACGAAACAACTCTGTGCAAACCACCCAGTCGTACATAGAAGCAAGGATTCCAGAGGCTCTGGGGCATACCTATGCCATGCACTGGCCATTTTACCAATATCACACAGCACGAAATCTCTGGCAGTCTCCCCTACATGACACCTTGTTAGAACAAGGTGCCTGTTTTGGAGAAGTCGGTGGCTTTGAACGGCCTAACTGGTTTGCACGTGATGGAGCTGAAGCCAAGTATGAATACAGTTACAATCGTCAAAACTGGTTCAAGTTTTATGCCGCAGAACATCTAGCTGTACGTCAATCAGTGGGTGTATATGATATATCTTCATTTGGTAAATTCGAGGTTAGTGGAACAGGTTCACTTGCCACGCTCCAACGACTAAGTTGTGCAGATATTGACGTTGAACCTGGTAAAGTGGTTTATACCCAATGGTTGAATAATCGAGGCGGAATTGAAGCTGACCTGACCATTGCCAGACTCGATGATAAGCGATTCTACGTGATTACAGGCATTGCCTCGCTCAAACGAGACTGGTCCCGTCTTAATAAAAATATACAGCCAGATACTCAAACACGCGATATATCTATGGAACTTGCCTGTTTATCAGTACAAGGCCCTAACTCTCGTCACGTACTTCAAAAAATTACTGACGCTGATCTTAAAAATGTTGAATTTAAGTTTGGCACTGGTCGTTTTGTATATATAGGGGATTCTCGAATTTGGATGCAGAGACTATCTTATGTTGGCGAGCTTGGGTGGGAACTATTTGTTCCTGCATCGGATGCAGTGACAGTGTTTAAAACTCTCCAGCAAGCTGGAGAAGAATATAAATTATGTAATGTTGGCTTACATGCTTTGAACAGCTTAAGACTTGAAAAGGGATTTCGTCATTGGGGGCATGATATTGCAGCCGAAGATAATTTGGTACAGGCAGGCCTCGGCTTTATAGCTAAACCAGATGCTGGTGATTTTATTGGTCGTGAAGCATTTTTAATGGCTAAAGCTAAGGGATCACCTACTCGAAGATTAGTTTTGTTTAGACTTGAAGACCCACAACCACTGCTGTATCACAATGAACCCATCATTATGAATGAAGAAGTGGTAGGCTATTTATCCTCAGGTATGTATGGCCACAGCGTAGGATCAGCTATTGGTATGGGTTACGTTAATACTCCTAACCTCAACGCAGATGTAATTACAGATGCTGAGTTTCAAATTGAGGTGGCAACCAGGAGATTCAAGGCGCATGCATCATTGCGGGCGCTATATGACCCCGATGGTGACAAGATGAGGATATAGTACTTTATTAAGTCAACCCAGAGAGTATTTACATTTAGATCAAGCAAGAACAATATCATCCTTGAGTTTGTTTATAATCATTGAGTCGAGTTTTTTTTATCTTGGCCCAGTATACATCCAATTCGCGTTTTACGTTGGGCCCAAGTAAATACAACGCGAGCATATTCGCAAGTGCCATCGCAAATATCATAGAATCTGAGAAATCCAAAACAGCGTCAAGTTTAACGGTACATCCGATAACCACAAACAGGCAAAAGAGCGTGTTGAACAACATTTTTGTCGGGCGCTTCGAACCAAAAAAGTAAACAAAGCCTTCCAAACCATAGTAGGACCAAGAAATCATAGTTGAATATGCAAATAATATAACAACAACAGCAAGCACATTGGGAAACCACGGTATAACGCTAGCAAATGCACTCGATGTTAGCTCCACACCTCGTATTGTCCCTTCATTGAGTAAAACAGGATCATAAACTGTAAGAATAATAACAAGTGCCGTAATCGTGCAAATGACAACGGTATCAATGAACGGTTCCAGCATTGCCACGAAGCCTTGTGTTAGAGGCTCATCGGTCTTAACGGTAGCGTGGGCAATTGCTGAAGAACCTATGCCCGCTTCATTTGAGAATGCTGCACGACGAAAACCTAAAATCAAGACAGCGAACATACCGCCAGTGACTCCTTCTGGACTGAATGCATTACTAATGATTGCCGTGACAGCGGCAGGAATCGAAAAAAAATTAACCCCGATAACGACCAGCGCAGCACTAACGTACAGCAGTGCCATAAAAGGCACAAGTTTAGATGTGACTTTCGCAATGCTTTTGATACCGCCAATAATGACCAGCGCTGTTAGTAATGCCAAAATCGAACCAAACATCCACCCACGAGTTGCAAAAAACCCAGCATCACCGCCAGTGACATTAACGAATTGTACATACGCCTGGTTAGCCTGGAACATACAACCAATTCCCAGACATCCTACGACAATGCAAAAAGCGTAATAATAAGCCATTACCCGTCCCAAACGTGGAAGATTTCGTTCAGCAAGGCCTTTTTCCATATAATACATAGGTCCACCAGAGACAGAGCCGTCTCTATTAATTTGTCGGTATTTAACCCCCAGAGTACACTCAACAAATTTAGAAGCCATCCCTAGTATGCCTGCAACAATCAGCCAAAAAGTTGCCCCCGGTCCGCCAATTGATATAGCAACGGCAACGTGAGTAATATTACCAACACCTACAGTGCCAGAAACTGCGGTTGTCAATGCTTGGAAATGTGTCACTTCCCCAGGTGCCGTTTCCTTTTTATCCTCTTTCCCCATAACGATACGAATTGCATGAGCAAAACCACGAAAATTAATAAACCGCAAATAAAATGTGAAAAACAGTGCTCCAGCAATGAGCCAGACAACAATCAGCGGAAGTTGTGATTCCCCGACTGATATCGAATAGAAAACAAAATCATTGAGCGCTGAGGCTATCGGCTTAAACGATTCGTTAATTATTTCATCAATAGTTGTCATAAATACATTCTCTGAATCGTATAATTATTGCTTAAATACTGATTGACCTCGGGAAAAAGTTTCTATTACCGATATATCCTTCAAGGCATTAGGATTTACCAACAAGGGATTATGTTCCAAGATTACTAGATCAGCTTGTTTCCCAGGCACAATCGATCCTTTCCGATCCTCTTCAAAGTACTGATATGCCGCTCCTAAGGTAATTGCATGCAAAGCCTGCATCGCGGTTAGGCGTTGTTCAGGGCCTAATACGAAGTCGCTACGTGTTTTTCTGTTAACCGAAATCCACATTAAGCGCATCATATCCGGTGGGACAACCGGTGAGTCATTATGGATAGTGAAAGGAATTTTCATACTTGCGGTTTCTGCCGCTGGACTGATAAATGCCGCCCGATCTTCTCCGAAACTGCGACGATGCCAGTCTCCCCAAAAAAAAGGGTGCGCCGAATAATAAGATGGAACCAAACCGAGTTCTTTTACCATTACAAGCTGGTCCTTTCGCATCAATTGTGCATGAATAATGACAGTGCGGTGGTCTGGTAATTTGTGATTTTTGCTTGCGGACTTCACGCCATTAATCACCATATCAATTGCAGCATCACCGTTTGCGTGGACTAATGTGGGAATTCTTCGGTCAATCATTTCAGCAATTCGAGAATTGAATTTTTCAGCCGGATAAGTTGGATACGCTCGATAATCTGCCGTTGCCCCTGGAGGTCCTTCTGTGTAAGGTTCGGAGAGATAAGCCGTACGTCCTTGTGGTGACCCATCTAATCCAAATTTCACACCTCCTAACCGTAAACCACCCCTATACGTCATTTCTGTATCAATAGCGGCTAATTGGTCGTCATCAAAATTATTTGACCATGGAAACATAACGATATCTACCTTAAAGGGAATTCGTTCCGCAGCGGCACGCAATAGCCTTACATTAGACATTGTCGAGCCCCCGTCTTGTATGGTTGTAATTCCGTAGCTAGCATAAAGAAGAATTGCTCTCCTCACCAAGGTCTCAAAGTGTTCATCGTCCATTGCCATCAGTTGATTTCTTGAAAATAAACCCATAGCAGTCTCTTCCATGACACCATTTGGTTCACGTGAACCTGGCCATCTGCGAATTACCCCACCGATTGGATCATCTGTATTTAGATCAATTTTTTGTTGCCTTAATGCAGCTGAATTAACAACTGCGAGATGACCTGAAACATGGGTCAACATCACCGGGTGATTAGGGGAAACAACATCTAAGTCATCACGATTGGGGTGTCGTTGCTCTTTGAGCAAGGAATCGTCATAGCCAAACCCAAAAACCCAGGTCCCAGGTGCAAGTTTCTGCTCGTTAATTCGTGACTTAATTAGGACAGTTATATCCTGAATATCCTCAACATGACCCACTGGTGGTGAAGTAAGATCAATCACTTCGACTAATTTCGCAACACTGGTCATATGGCCATGAGCATCGATGAACCCGGGAACTAAAGCATGTTCTCCTAATTCGATAATCTGTGTTTCTTTATTTCTTAATTTTAAAATATCCTCTTTTTTACCTGTTGCAAGAATGTCTTGACCGGCAACGGCAACGGCAGTTATATCAGATCTCGAATCATCGACTGTAATAATATGATCGCCGACAAAAATGATATCCGCCGCCCGAGAATCGATAGCTGAGTGTGGTATCTGTTGCTGACAACTGACTATAAAAAGAACAAGGCTTAGCAGCCCTATTGATTGATTGATTTTTATTGTCATTCTATTTACCAGTATTGCAATGAGCGGCATAGATGGATGCTATTGCTACAGATGCTAGTCTCGACTCAGGAGAACTAGAACGAGATGTAAGTGTTATAGGTACTTTCACGCCAAGCACCAAACCTGCTGCAGTTGCGCTCAAAAAATACTCCATCATTTTAAATAGCGCGTTCCCAGTCTCCAGGTTTGGTACCAGTAATATATCTGCTTTACCTGCAACCGAGCTATCAATGCCCTTCGTTGCCGCGGCCTGTTCTGAAATAGCTACATCCAGGGCCATGGGTCCATCAATATCTGCGCCATAAATTGCACCATTGTTAGCTTCCTTAACAATCTCTATTGCGTCTATACTGGACGGCATTTGATCTGTTGGAACTTCCGTGCCGGAAATGATTGCAATACGAGGGTTTGGATTACCTAAAGCATGCATTAAGTCTGTAGCATTACGTGCAATATCTATTTTGTGCCTCACTTTTGGTGATACATTAATCACAGCATCGGTTATGCAAATGCCTCTTTCATCTCCAGGTACTGTCATATAGAAAGCATGACTAGGTCTCCGTTTTGACCGGATTCCATTGGTCCGATGCACCACTTCTCGCATTAATGCGTCAGAATGAACATGCCCTTTCATCAAGGCAGAAACATTGCCTTCTCGAGCAAACGTAACGCTTAGCTTTATCGATTTTATTTCATCATTAGCATCCACAACATCAATATTTCTTATATTCCAATTAATATCGGCGGCTATGGAATTGATTGCATTGGCGTCACCAACTAACACCGGTATAATTAAACCATTCTCTGCAGCTAATTTAGCGCTTGCCATAACCAGTATTGTCCCAGCATTGACCACCGCAGTTTTTAATGGCGCTTGTTGCTTGGCGCTAATAAGCAGCCCTGGTGGACATTCATATGATGTGGAACTCAGCATAGAAAAGATGTTGTTTCAGACGTATTTCTTGTATTTATTCAGGTAACGGACTGGTTGAGACAGTGCATCACGTCGAAACGGATCGCCCAATTCTTGGGTACACATGATTTCAATGATTGTCGTTTTATCATCATTCATTTGTACATCAATCGCATTGGTTAATGCTGTGCCAACATCCTCTAGTCGATTCACAATGACTCCTTTCGCGCCCATGGCGCGACCAATGTTAGCAAAACTCTGATTATCTAGGTCTCCTCCTACAAATCGACGATCATAGAAATCCACCTGATTTTTTTTCTCAGCACCCCACTGGCCATTATTAAATACAACAGCAGTGACAGGGATGTTTTCCCGCACACAAGTCATCACTTCCCCCATACTCATGCCCCAAGCACCATCTCCTGCATAAGAAACAGCGGGGCGATCAGGCGCGGCTACTTTTGCCCCTATAATAGTTGGGAATGCATAGCCGCAATTACCAAAACTCATAGCTGCAAAAAAGCTATGTGGTTTTTCAAAGCGTAAATAACTATTTGCGACTGAATTAATATTGCCGATATCAGTCGAAACCATGACGTCATCTGGCATTGCACGTTCAAGCTCTCGTAATGCCTGACGTGGATGCAGGTAGTCTTGATTTGATCTCTTAATAGCTTCCAGACTAAATTCATCTTTTTCATGAATCCATTCATCTAGCTCTTTTTCCCATTCACTTTTTGCTGCTACAATTGTTGCCGCTCGCTCTTCCTTATTGTCATCACATATCAAATTCTTTTCTCTGAGTTTACTGAGAAGAGCTTCAGCAGAGGCTTTAGCATCACCGCAGATACCAACTGATATTTTCTTCACCAAACCTAACATTTTGTGATCCGCATCTACTTGGATAATTTTAGCGCTGTCTGGCCAGTAATCAAGGTCGTATTGGGGCAGAGTCCCAAATGGACCTAGCCGAGTACCGAGTGCTAAAACCACGTCAGCTTGACTAATGAGTTTCATTCCCGCCTTTGATCCTTGGTAACCGAGTGGACCGCACCAAAGCGGATGGCTTGCGGGAAACGAATCATTGTGTAAATAGCTATTCACTACAGGCGCGCCGAGATATTCAGCTAGAACTCTACATTCATCAACTGCTCTGGCATTCACCACGCCGCCTCCTGAAATAATGACTGGAAATTTTGCACTAGCAAGCAGTTCAGCAGCATCGGTTAATGTTTTCGCTCCGCCTGCCCCACGGTCGAGATGCACCGGCAGTGGAATATCCACATCAATGTCGCCATAAAAAAAATCCCTTGGGATATTGATCTGAGTCGGCCCCATTTCAGAGAGCGCTCGATCAAAACATCGCGCTGTAAACTCTGCCATTCGATTCGGATTGTTCAGATGTGCTTGGTACTTGGTAAATTCTTGAAACATAGGCAACTGATTTGCCTCTTGAAATCCCCCCAAACCGATCCCCATTGTGCCTGTTTCTGGGGTAATAATAACAACGGGAGAGTGCGCCCAAAATGCAGCCGCGATACCGGTTACACAATTGCTAATGCCTGGTCCATTTTGGCCTATACACACCCCTTGACGGCCACTGACCCGAGAGAAACCATCAGCCATATGTGCTGCGCCCTGTTCGTGCACAACGGGAATAAAACGTATTCCTGCAGGCTCGAAAATATCCATGGCATCCATAAAGGCTGAACCCATGATTCCAAAAATATCTGTAACACCATGAGCGGCCATTGTTTCGACAAAAGCTTCACTGGGCGTCATGCGAGGCATATTCTTTTCCTTTTGTTAATCTAACCCTGAATTAATGAGGCTAATATCAATAAATTAAAATATCAATCATTCTTTATTACGTCTCCTTCTTCTTCTGGATCTAACTCCATTGTCTGAATTTCCATTAGACCTATCTCTGTAACAACTAATCCAATGACTGCAATTAGGATCTTTTCCCATCATTACATTAGCTCCAAGTATTGCCTGCATTACCTCGGGATGTAGTGGGCTAGTAATTGCCGAAGTCATGCCAGATCCTATAGCCATGGTAAGAAAGGCGGCATTGATGCCGTTCCTATTCGGAAGTCCAAAACTTACATTTGAAGCACCACAAGTAGTATTGACTTTTAACTCGTTACGCAAACGACGTACAAGATGTATAATTTGTTTGCCCGCAGAATTGATTGCGCCGATAGGCATCACCAAAGGATCCACAACGACATCTTCATGTGAAATACCATAATCTGAAGCTCTATTAACTATCTTTCGAGCAACCTCAAAACGAACATCAGGATCTTCAGAGATTCCAGTTTCATCATTAGAAATCGCCACAACCGCGGCGCCGTACTTAGCAACCAACGGCAAAACTGTCTCTAATCTGTCCTCTTCACCAGTAACTGAATTAACAAGCGCCTTACCTTGATAGACGCTTAACCCTGATTCAAGAGCAGCAACAATCGAAGAATCAATTGATAAGGGAACGTCAGTAACTGCTTGCACAATCTTAATTGCTTTTGCCAGCAATGCAGGCTCATCGGCTAAAGGTATTCCTGCATTAACATCAAGCATATGTGCGCCAGCATTAACCTGGGAAATGGCATCTTTCTCTACTCGACTAAAATCACCAGATTTCATTTCTGCTGCAAGTAGCTTTCGGCCTGTTGGATTAATACGTTCGCCAATAATGACAAATGGCTCATCAAAACCAATTTTGACTTCCTTGTTTGCAGAGCTAACTATTGTTTCAGACATAATTTACTATTCGGACTCTTTCCCATGTTGACGAATAAGTTCCAACAAACGCTGGTCAGTGTATTCTGATTCGATTTTTTTAAGGTCATTTTCAAGAGAATCTTTTATATTCAGTGCCTCATCACACGGCTCATAAATACGTCGCCAATCTGCTAAATATTCTGAACTCGAGCCTTTTCCAGCTCGCATTGCTGCCCTGTCTATGGCGTCTTGAAATCGTTGGCTTAACAACCCTTTTTCACGTAGTCGGCCTTGTTGGTAAATGATCTGGGAAGGTATGTCCCTCCATAGAATAATAATTTTTTTCATCAATTTCTCATTCAAATATATATATTTTAAAACACATTAATAATCGCGATCTTTAGATTCTGACTTTCTACGAGTTATGTAATCAACTAGTGCTTCATCAATGGATGGATCCAGCAAAGGCTCTTCATAGTCTTCCAACATTTTTTTCCAAATCACATTGGCACGTTGAGCACAATCTAAAGCGCCATCTTGTTCCCATTGCTCGAAACTATTATTGTCGGCTACAGTTGATCGATAAAATGCGGTTTCAAAGTTTTTCTGGGTATGTTCAGATCCTAAAAAATGTGAACCTGGCCCAACCTCTCTAAATGCATCCATGGCTTGGGAATTTTCGGATGTATCTACACCATTTAACATAACCTCAATCATACTGGCTTGATCAGCATCCATAATAAATTTTTCATAACCCATGGATAAACCGCCCTCTAACCAACCTGCTGTATGTAACATAAAATTTACTCCGGCAAGCGCAGAAGCATATAAAGTATTAGCTGATTCATACGCGGCCTGGGCATCCGGAAGTTTGGATGCGCATAATCCTCCTCCACTTCGAAATGGAACTCCGAGTCGTCTAGCTAGCGCTGCGGACACAGTGAGAACAAAGCCAGGCTCTGGTGTACCAAAAGTTGGAGCACCTGATTGCATGGAAACAGCACTTGCAAATGTGCCAAAAATAACGGGCGCACCTGGTTTAACAAGTTGAATATAAGCCATGCCAGCTAAAGCCTCGGCAAGTATCTGAGATATTGTTCCAGCCATAGTAACCGGAGACATGGCGCCTGCCAAAATAAATGGTGAAATTATAGTAGCTTGATTATGTCTAGCGTAGACGGTTGCCGCTCCCAGCATAGTTGCATCAAACGTAAGTGGCGAATTGGCGTTGATTAAGCTTGTTACAACCGTGTTCTCCTCGACAAATTCCTCTCCAAACAAAATTTTAACCATGGCGATAGTATCTGCAGCTCGTTCTGGATGAGTCACAGATCCCATAAATCCTTTATCGCTATATTTTATGTGACTGTAGATCATATCAAAATGTCTTTTATTAACAGGAAGATCAACTGGTTCACAAACCGTACCTCCGGAATGATGAATAGAAGGACACATGTAGCCCAATTTTACAAAGTTCTTAAAATCTTCAAGAGTTGCATATCGTCTACCTTTATCTAAATCTCTAACAAAAGGAGATCCATAAGCTGGCACCAGAACCGTTCTTGGTCCGCCAATTATGACGTTTTTTTCAGGGTTCCTGGCATGCTGTGTAAATTCAGAGGGAGCTGAATTTTGAACTATATTCCGACACATGCCACGAGGAAATCTCACTCGCTCTCCATCAACATCGGCGCCGGCATCCTTAAATAAATCTAGCGCTTGAGAAAAATCACGGAAATCTATTCCAATCTCTTCAAGAATAATGTCTGCATTTTTTTCAATTAATTCGAGGCCAGATTCATCCAGCATTTCATAGTAAGGGATCTTTCTTTCGATAAAGGCACTGCTACTAATTTTTCTTGCTCGTCGGGAAGAAATTTTTGCCCTTCTTCCCCCTGATTTTCTTCGTCTAGACCTCTCGGTCATGTCATACTCCAAACAAAATAATTACGGCTTTAACATAAAGGCGAGTTTGTGCTAGAAAGTTTAAAATTGCAATTAAAATCATCTAACAAAAAATGAAAAAATGAAATTTATTAAATCTCTGAATATACTGGTTTTAATCTCAATAAAAATATGTTAAGTAACGTGATAATTAGCTAATAAAGTCATTAAAATATGTCATAAATAATAAATAGACGATATTTAAGTTCAATCATTGACTACTAAATAAAAAAGGTTTTGTATGAATAATTTTCCAACAGATATTGAAATTGCACAAAAAGCGAAAAAAAAACCGATTCAAGAAATCAGCGCAAAACTCGGGGTTTCTCCTGAAGAACTCATAACTTATGGGAATGATAAGGCAAAAATTCATTATGATTGCTTGGACCGATTAGGAAACAAACCTGATGGAAAATTAATCCTCGTGACAGCTATCTCTCCAACCCCAGCAGGAGAAGGCAAAACCACGACTAGCGTTGGGCTTGTTGATGGTCTCTGCGATGTCGGGGAAAAAGCCATGGTCTGCCTGCGTGAACCAAGCTTGGGGCCTTGTTTCGGAATGAAAGGCGGAGCTGCTGGCGGTGGTTATGCACAAGTTCTTCCAATGACAGATATTAATTTGCACTTTACCGGTGACTTTCATGCAATAGGGGCAGCACACAATCTTCTGTCAGCCATCATAGATAATCATATCCACTGGGAAAACCAACTCGATATTGACCCGAGACGCATTACATGGCGTCGTGTTGTTGATATGAATGATAGATCTCTCCGAGATATTACAACTGGTCTTGGCGGGCCAGGCAATGGAATACCAAGGGAGGGAGGTTTTGATATAACCGTTGCATCTGAAATTATGGCAGTTTTCTGTTTGGCTTCAGATCTTGAAAATCTGCAAACTCGTATCGGTAATATTGTTATAGGGTACTCCCGCCAAAGGGCGCCAATTAAAGTTAGACAACTCAACGCACAGGGAGCTATGACTGCTTTATTGAGGGATGCATTTCAACCTAATCTTGTCCAAACCATTGAAAACAATCCTGCTCTTATGCATGGAGGGCCTTTTGCTAACATTGCTCATGGTTGTAACTCTGTGATGGCAACACGGACAGCATTAAAATTAGCGGATTATGTGGTAACAGAAGCAGGTTTTGGGGCTGATCTCGGCGCTGAAAAATTCTTCGATATAAAATGCCGTAAAGCTAACCTTCATCCTGATGCCGTTGTCCTCGTAGCTACAACAAAAGCTTTAAAAATGCACGGCGGCATATCCAAAGATGATTTACAAAAAGAAAACGTGGAGGCTATAAATCATGGTTGTGAAAATTTAGGTCGCCATATTCGTAATATCGGCCAATTTGGCGTACCTGTTACCGTTGCTATTAATAATTATGTAACTGATACAAAAAAAGAACATCAAGCAATTATTGAATATTGTGCGCAATTTGATATTAAATGCAAAATTTCATCGCATTGGTCAGATGGTGGCAAGGGCGCAAGACAGCTTGCTCTACAGGTCATAGATATGGTTAAACAACAAAAATCTCAATTCAGGACGCTTTATGATGATGACATGTCCCTTTGGGATAAAACTCGTCATATCGCAAGAAATATTTATGGTGCGGAGGATATAATTGCTGATAAAAAAGTTCGACAACAATTTATTCAATATGAAAAGGAAGGTTACGGACACTACCCAATCTGTATGGCAAAGACGCAATACAGCTTCTCTACGGATCCGCAGTTAACTGGAGCTCCGAGTGGACATGATGTACCCATCCGTGAAATTAGGTTAGCGGCTGGTGCTGAATTTATCGTTGTAATTTGCGGGGAAATCATGACAATGCCCGGATTACCAAAAAAACCTGCATCTGAAAATATTGGAATCAATGAAAAAAAACGCATAACAGGGTTATTTTAAGAAATCTGGCATTGCCCAGTATTAATGGGATACCAAACAAAAAATATAGGGGGAAAATTTACTTTTCTCGTCACAATTACAATCAGACTATGTTGTATAAAAACAACATAATTGATCAATACTTAATTATTCTGATATTAATACTTGTAGTCTGAGCCTAAGTATTTTAAATTTATCGACATAAATTCTAAATGGCGCTGGTTTTGCGCGGGTTTTGTTGTGAAAAGTTAACATGCTTAGTTAAAGTATCAAGTGGTTAATTTTTCGAAAGAGAAAATTTGGCATCTAATGCAAGGGAGAAGTAATAAAATGCTTAAGGTAAATAAAGTACATCAAGCTGTTCTATGCGCCTTATCTGCAAGTACTGTTGCTACAACAGTTCATGCTCAGGCTATTGAGGAAATCGTAGTAACAGCAACAAAACGAGCGGCAAATATGCAGGATATTCCAATTGCCGTCCAAGCAATGGGATCGCAGCGACTAGAAGAAGAAAATATTCAAAGTTTCGTTGACTACGTTAAATATCTACCCAGTGTAAATGCGGGTGGTCGTGGACCAGGTCAGAATGAAATTTACATTCGAGGAGCAGCAGTTGACGCCATTAACATTACAGTAGCAGAGTCTCAAGGCTCAGCACCAAACGTTGCTCTTTATTTGGACGAACAGCCCGTTACAGCTGGCGGTCGAAACCTTGACGTATATATATCAGACATGGAACGAATCGAGGTTCTTCCGGGACCGCAAGGCACCCTTTACGGAGCTAGCTCTATGGCAGGAACGGTTCGACTGATAACAAATAAACCGGTACTTGATGAATTTTCAGCAAGCTTTAATGGTAGCTGGTCTAAAACAGATGGCGGAGAAGATAGTAACTCGGTTGAAGCGATGTTTAACGTCCCTCTTGTTGATGGAAAAATGGCATTTCGCGCAGCTCTATATAGTGATAATCAAGGTGGTTATATCGATAATATCGAAGGTACTTTCCAAGCCAGTCATCTTGTCAACCCAACGTTCCCTGGAACCTCAGTCACCTATGCAGAAGGTCACAAATTTGCTAACGGAACCGTGGTACAAGCTGGCGGAATGACCGTCCCGGTAATAAAAGAAATTGCCAACAATGCCTCATCAGCAGAAGATGATTTTAACGATGCTCACTACGCTGGCGCCCGTTTGGGTCTTAAGTGGTTACTGAATGATAATTGGGATTTGTTACTACAACACACACAACAAGCACTCAGAACTGAGGGTGTATTTGATTATGATCTAGACAAAGGTGATCTGAAAGTATCACGATTTACCCCTGACAAATTGGATGACGCTTTCACACAAACTGCCTGGACATTAACTGGGTCTATTGGTGATCTTGATGTTGTCTATACCGGTGCTTACCTTGATAGATCGGTTGAAGCACAACTGGATTATACAGGTTATACCAATATTGGTGCATTCATCTCCGGCTATCAATGCGAATACCTCGTCGGTGGCTGGTACACAGGTGATTACACCATGGGAAGCCCATATACATGGGATCCAACATTAGGTGGTGACCCCGGTGTGATTGAATGTGGTACTCCGGCAAATGCAGTCCATCTTGACAATGAAATGACACGTTTAACCAACGAAATTCGGGTCAACACAAACTTTGATGGCATGCTCAACTTCTCAGGAGGGTTCTTCTTTGAAGATTTCGAAATTAAACATATTGGTGACTTTAACTACTTAGCGCCATATCAACAGCATTGGAATGGAATTGATATTAACCGAAATAGCACGTTTACAAGCTCGGCTGCTAATGCCCGGGGTGTGGTAACAGCGGGCACGCAATTCCGAAATGACAATCTTAGAACTGAAAACCAGACTGCTATTTTTGGAGAAGTCAATTTTGAATTAACTGATGCTATAAACCTGACCGCTGGATTTCGAAAATATGATCTCGAATACGACTTTCAAGGCTATGGTGCATGGCGATACGGTAACCGTCCAATATTCGTAGATGACAACGATGCTACGAACGACATACGTCCGAATGTAACCGGTGGTCGCGACTATGCAACAAACTTTACCGGAATTCGACCACTAAACGTCGATGACACGCTCATGAAGTTCACAGCATCTTTCACACCAAATGATGACACACTCATTTATGCTACATTTTCTGAAGGATATCGGCCTGGCGGATTTAACCGGGCAGCTGCAAAAGCAGGCGCGTACAACGCTGCTGCAACCAATGAAACCGATCTAGGTCTTCAGTGCGGTGATAAAGCGGCAATTAACTCGCACGCAGATGGTTTCCCTGGTTATTGTCTGCCTTATGCCTTCAGGTCAGATACTCTCAAGAATATGGAGGTTGGTTTAAAAACCACCGTCCTTGATGGCCGATTAAGATTTAACGGCGCATTCTATAGTATCGACTGGGAAGATATTCAAGTCTCGCAATTTGACTCGCAACATATCTCAATCCTGACTGTGGTTGATAATGGCGGAGATGCCGAGATCACAGGGTTCGAAGGAGATATAACTTGGGCAGCAACAGATAACCTCACCGTATATGGCGCTTTCTCCCATAACGATACGGAGTTAACCCGTGTTGATCCGGCGTTTGCCATGGTCGTCATGGATGCAGGTCGTCCATTACCGCTAACACCAGAATTACAATATAGTGTTAGAGCGCGTTATGAGTGGGAACGGGGCGTTAATAATTATCATGTACAGGCCGGATTTAGGCATGCTGGTAAAGCACTCAACTCCATTGTGGATACGACAGAAGAGCCAAATTCATGGCAAAAAGCATACACTGTCGTAGATGCATCTCTTGGTTTAAATAATTCCCAAGACAACTGGGGTTTAGAGATATTCATCAAGAACCTTACTGATGAGCGCGCTCAGTTACATATCAATAGACAGGATTTCTTCGAGAGAGTGACAACCAATCGTCCACGTACAGTTGGCTTAAGACTCTCGTATGACTTCTAAACCATACTAGACGCGTTTATTTCACGCGATAATAAAAAAAGGCGAGCTTTTGGCTCGCCTTTTTTCCATAGAGGGTATGTAAAAGAATTTTGGGAATTAAATAAATATATTGACTCGTCTCAAGCTATAAAACAATCAGCTACAAATACGATATAGTCACAATATAAAGCAATCTTATATGTGGGTACATTATGTCGAACAACAACGATAACAACATCGAAAAGACATTACGAGAAACCCTCGATCGTTCAAAAGAATTATTACAACGAGGGAAATTTGACCCTGCGGCAGAACTAGCACGTGAAATACTTACCGAACACCCTGATAACGGTGAAGCACTCTACTTGCTTGCCGTGTGTCAGCGTTTTCAAGGTCGACTCGAAGAGGCGCTCAACACTCTAGCTCAACTAAAAAGATTGCGCCCTGGTTATGGACGAGCATTTCAAGAAGAAGGGCATGTATGCAAAGCTGCGGGTCATTCAAGTTCTGCAATCCGAGCATATCGTCACGCAGTATCACTGAATAATTCCCTTATTGCCAGCTGGCAATCTCTGACTGAATTGTTACTTGCAAAAGGCGAAACAAAAAAGGCAAAACAGACGCAACAAGAATTTGAAAAACTTAATGCACTACCAGAGATATTATTGAGCGTTAGAAATATGATTGCAGAAGGTTACCTCTTTAAAGCTGAGAGACTCTGTCGTAAATTTCTCAAAGCTAACAAAACCCACGTTGAGGGTATGCGTTTATTGGCTGACCTTGGTGTAAAAGCAGATGTTCTTGATGATGCAGAATTTATACTCGAAAAAGCTCTTGAATTTGAACCAAATAACAACCTTGCTCGTAATGATTATATGGAGGTACTTTATAGAAGACAGAAATATGAGCAATCTTTGGCGCAAGCACAAATACTGAGAGAAAGAGAACCAAAGAACCTTAAATATCAAATAGGGTATGCCAATCAAGCAGTTGCCGTGGGTGATTATGAAACAGCACTGAGTATTTATGATGAAGCTAACAAAAAATTACCCAGTAATGCTGAACTCAGACTCGTTCATGGTCATGCACTAAAAACCATTGGTAAGCTAAAACCTGCTATCGATGCTTATCGTAAATCATTCATGGCAAGAAATGATTATGGTGACGCATACTGGAGTCTAGCTAATCTTAAAACCTACAGATTCACTAATGACGAAATATCGCTGATGACTCAAGCCGAAGCTGCACCATCAACAAAACTGACTGACCGCGTCCATCTTTGTTTTGCCCTTGGTAAACATTATGAAGATAACAAATCGTATGAAACATCATTTTCTTTCTACGACCGAGGCAACGTTCTTAGAAAATCGGAAATGAATTACACTCCTGAGCAAATGACAAAAATTTTAGAGCTTCAGAAAGAGCATTGTAAAAAGGAATTATTTGCAACAAAATTAAATTCTGGATCTAAAAAATCAGATCCAATTTTTGTAGTTGGGCTACCGCGCGCGGGATCCACGCTGCTCGAGCAGATTATCGCATCACATTCTCAAGTTGATGGGACTCTGGAATTGCCCAATATACCTGCACTAGCCTATCGACTCGCCGGACGCAGAACGATCAGTGAAATACCCGAATATCCAGAAAATTTGCATGATTTAGATGCTGATCAACTGGAAGAATTTGGCGAAGCCTACATTAAGGATACCCGCATACATAGAAAAGAAGCGCCATATTTCATCGACAAAATGCCCAATAATTTTCGTCATATTGGTTTGATTCATCTCATCTTGCCAAATGCAAAAATTATCGACGCGCGGCGAGGTCCAATGGCATGTTGTTTTAGTGGCTTCAAGCAACTCTTTGCTAGCGGACAGCAATTTACCTATGGTCTCCAAGAAATTGGCACCTATTACCGTAACTATGTTGCTTTGATGGATCATTGGGATAAAGTTCTCCCAGAAAAAATTCTTCGCGTACAATATGAGGATGTGGTAGAGGATCTAAGTACACAAGTTCATCGGATATTAGATTTCTGCAACTTGCCGTATGAAGAGGCTTGCATTAATTTTCACAAAACTGAGCGTAACGTAAGAACACCCAGTTCTGAACAGGTCAGACAACCCATTTATAAAAGTGGGCTTGAGCAATGGAGACACTATGAACCTTGGCTAGATCCACTTAAAGAAGCGCTGGGTAAGTTATCAAAACAATAAAAAACCTCACTTATACTCGACCTTGATCGCGTATAATGACATTAAAGATCAGGAAAAATAAAACTCATACATTATGAGGTTACAGAATGGCGGAAAACATAGGCAATAATTTAATTAACGGCGAGTGGGTAAAGAGCGATGATTATTTCGAGAGCATTAACCCATCTGACACAAGCGATATTGTCGGAAAATTCTCTGCAGCAACACCCTCTGATTGCCAACTGGCTATTGACAGCGCTCGATCTGCTTTTAGTGAGTGGTCAAAGAGCTCTCTTGAGCAAAGAAAGGCCGTGCTTGATTTTATTGGAGATGAGCTCATTCAACACAGTGAAGAACTCGGTTATCTACTGTCCAGAGAAGAAGGAAAACCATTAACTGAAGGTATCGGTGAAGTTGTTAGGGCTGGACAATTTTTTCAGTACTTTGGTGCTGAGGTTCTACGACAAATGGGTGAAACTACTCCATCAGTTAGGCCTGGTGTAGAAATTGATGTTACCCGAGAACCCTTGGGGGTCATTGGAATCATTACGCCTTGGAACTTTCCAGTAGCAGTAGCGGCTTGGAAGATTGCGCCTGCTTTGGCATTTGGTAACAGCGTCATACTTAAACCATCAGGAATGGTTCCGGCAAGTGCCTGTGCACTAGCTAAGATTCTCCACCAGAGCAACCTTCCTGCAGGAACCTTTAATCTCTTATTAGGACCCGGAAAGGTGGCGGGTCAAGCCATAAGCCAATCAAATAATATCGATGCTATCTCCTTTACAGGGTCTGTAGCTACCGGTCGTCATATAGCGCAGGATGCAATTACAAATATGACACGTATTCAATTAGAGATGGGCAGTAAAAATGCCCTTCTCATCCTCGATGATGCTGACATTGATACTGCGATTGAGTGTGCTATTAATGGTGCATTTTTTGGGTCTGGTCAAAAATGTACTGCTTCATCACGACTAATAGTTGAGCAAGGAATTTATGACCAATTCATTGAAAAAATGATCATAGCAACTGAATCGCTTGTTGTAGGGCATGCCCTTGCAAAAGGAACGCAAATTGGACCTGTTATTGACCAGCGGCAATTCGATCAAAATTTAAAATATATTGAGCTCGCAAAATCAGAAGGAGCTGCTCTAGTTGCTGGTGGTAACACCGTTAGCATGGAAACAAATGGTTACTACATGCGCCCAACATTATTCACTAACACAAGTAATGACATGCGTGTAAATCGTGAAGAAATATTTGGTCCTATTGCATGCGTAATAAAAGTTTCAGACTACGAAGAAGGATTAATGATCTCCAATGATTCAGACTTTGGTCTGACTGCTGGAATTATCACAACATCTCTAAAAAAAGCGACTCATTTTAAGCGGCACTCAGAATCTGGTTGTGTCATGGTAAATCTCCCCACAGCAGGAACAGATTATCACGTACCTTTTGGCGGAAGAAAATCCTCAAGTTTTGGCCCAAGAGAGCAGGGGCAGTATGCTAAGGAATTCTATACGGTGGTAAAAACTAGTTACGTTTCTGCATAACGAAGGTAAGATCTGCTGTAATATTTAAGCATGATTGATAAGAGTAATACCTATGAAAACGAATGACATATTAATTATAGATGGACTACAGTACGTTAATTGGACTAGACCACTGCTTGAAGAAGCCAAATCAGGTGGCGTGAATATCATTCATGTCACAATAGCTTATTGGGAGAATTGCAAAGAGGTATTAGAAAATATAGGTGAATGGCAGTTAAGATTTCAAAATTACTCAGACTTAATTATGCCAATTCGAAATGCCTCAGATATTATTACTGCTAAGAAAAAAGAAAAAATTGGAATAATTCTTGGATTTCAAAATTGTTCGCCAATAGAAAATGATCTCCAGTTAGTAGAATTAATGCATACGCTGGGTGTTCGAATCATGCAACTTAGCTACAACAACCAAAGCCTACTAGCCACCGGATGTTATGAAGATAATGATTCTGGTATTACGCGTTTTGGAAAAGAAGTAATAAAAGAAATGAATCGTGTCGGAATGATCATTGATATGTCTCACAGTGCCGAGGAATCTACGCTGCAGGCTATTGAATACTCCACTAGACCCATTGCCATAACACATGCCAATCCGGCTTCCTTTCATCCAGCAATAAGAAATAAATCTGATAAGGTATTACGTTTATTGGGCGAGTCTGGCGGTATGCTTGGTGTAAGTCTTTATCCATTTCATTTGAAAAATGGCTCTGAATGTTCTCTAAAAGATTTCTGCGATATGATTTACACCACCGCCGAGCTGATTGGCATCAATCATATCGGTATCGGTTCAGATTTATGCCAAAACTGGGATTACAGCACTCTTGAATGGATGCGTAGTGGCAAATGGGCATCGGCTCCAGATTTTGGAGAAGGCGCCTCCGATAATCTATCCTGGCCTAGTCAGCCAACATGGTTCAAATGTAGCCTCGATTTTAATAATATTTTGGAAGGCCTCTCTGAATCAGGTTTTGATGACAACGACATTCAAAAGATAATGGGATTGAATTGGTTAAAATTTTTTGAGCATTCTTTTGTTGCTGCATGAAATTACGTCGTTTTAATTAAAAAATAATAAGTAGATGACAATTAAAAAATCTCATCTTAGACCTGCCAATACGGTTATGAATCTAGAGCGTCTTGGTAGTTCTTATCCCTATAGACTCAGTTTCATGCGAATCCTTATTCGACGTATCATGAAAGAAAAATGGCAAATTGAAAGAACGACGTTTGAACTCGATAAAGAAGGTTATGGAGATGCAATATATGAAATCCGCACACCAAAAAAAAAATACAGTTTTGTGGTGTTTGCTGATTTTCTAGATCCAGGAAAACGTAGTGACCGTGTCATTGCAGATCAATGGGATATCACTGTAGCTCTGTGTGAAGGCTCTATTAACCAATCCAGATTGGAGAAGCTAAGAAAAAATGTTCCTCTACAAGAAAAAGGCAGGCTGGATTCGAAATGTATTGTTTTATCTAGGGCAAATAAAAGCACTCGAAACTTTGAATACGTAATTGGGAGACTTGCATCTGGCCGGCAACCATCACTCTCAGTTATCGCTAAAGTTGGTTATCTATATCGAACCACAGCCGTTTACGGGAGTGGTAAATTTGGTATGGCAGATTGGCAAAAAGTTAAATCGAATTACCAGGACTTCTCACAACCCTTTGCTGCAGAAATGTTTACTTGTTATTTAATTAGACAATTTAGTATTGAACAAGCTGATTTTTTAGCCCGGGAAAAATCACCCGATACAGCGGTATCTATGCATATTGATATTAAACGATATATTGGTATTGGCAATGCAACCGGTCTTGGTATGGCTCCTTTTCTGATTAACCATCCACTACTCATCAACCATTGGATTGAGATCCGTGAAACAGCATTAGCAAGAGTGTTCTTATTGGGTGAACCGAATAAGGCATTGCTTAAACATTTTGTATCACTTGCTAATCGCGCTAAACAGCACTTGAAAGAGATTTCAATAGACAACGAACAGCAAAATTCCATTAACTATAAAACGAGCAAGGATATTGCATTATTTATAGAGTGGCTTGAACTAGAAAAATACAATATTAAACAGTGGACTGAACTAGCTGATCACGCGACTAAAAATACTGGTATTGAGACTCAAGAATTAATAAATACAATACTTATCGAGCTGCATCCAGAATTAACTCAAGATTTAGAGAACACACCAAATATCGAAGAAAGTTACGAGCTTGTACCGGAGATGCTCATCACAAGCCTTCGAGATATAATCCGATCTCGCTATGCTTGGGCACTTGATGTTGACTTTACATCAAATCATTCAAATGCCGTCTTTTGGTATCGGTCAGAAGAAAAAATGGAACCCCGACTCGGTCAACGCAACTCAGATCCAGGAGCAGACCGAGAAATGATGGTTGGCGTGGCTCGTTTAGTCAGGCAATGCTATGACGGTATCAATCGGCTTGATTCAAATAATATTAAATTAACGGTCGCACAGTTCGTTTTTTTTCATCCACAATATCGTCTTATAATTCGACGTATTCAGACCATGTCCAAAACGCAATACGGTGATATTCAAGCTAATCTTCTGGATGAAGGTGTTTTACCCATTCATCTCTTACGATGCAAATTATCATTCTTTGGTGTCGGTAAATTTGATCCTAAATCTCGGCTCTGGGTTCGCAATACAATGTTCCAAGGAGCACCTATTCAATCAGATATTGGATCAAATCACATTGATGATTGGTTTTTCCCGATCATGCCCTTTGCCAAACAGGATAAAGGAAATGAACACAACTAAGATTTCAATAAATGAGCTATCTGCATTACTCAAACGTGTCCTAGAATCATTGTATGCTGACAATAAAGATTACGAAGATACTGCGCAACTAGCGCTGTGGCTAGAAATACATAATCTTAATGGTATCAGTACGTTATTAAGCGCAATGGAGTACATCACTAACCATGATGCGGTTGTACCTACTCTCATCACAGATGATGTTGATCGTTGTGTTATTGATAATATGAATGGCAGTCTATTTAATATTGCTTGTGTTGCAACTGATATGACTATCGCTAAATCTTCTTTTGCAGGATATTGCCACACCAATATCATTAATTGCCAGCACTTAAACGTGATCATACCTTGTGTTGCGCGTTGCGGAGCGCGTGGTTATTCATCTTCTGCTTGGTGGTTTGAAACAAGCGCCAAGCAATTACACGTTGCAAGCATCTCAGCCAACCAAACAAATCTAAAATATAGAATTATGGAAATAGGATCTGAATCAGATATATATCATCGTCATGTAGATTTGATATGCTCTCAGGAAAAAATTGATCTATCCGATTCATATGAACATCTTGGGCATCTAATGGATTCTGCTCGTCAAAAAAAACAAATCTCGTCCATTAAATTCAAACAACGATTTGAAAAAAATCAAAATAATGGATTAACTATTGATGAGGCCAATTATTTACGTCTTTATAAAATAGCTGATCAGATTCTCGTAGAAGCAACTGAAAAATCACGGCATAACGCTGGCGAATAAAAACAAGAGATTTTTATGAAAAAAATTACAAATATCATCTTTGAAAATATGGAAAAATATTCAGTTTCCAAGCATAAAACTTCATATCAGATTTCATGGCTCACCTTTAGTCTTAGTGGTGGATTTCTTGTGATTTTTGTATTAATGGCCTTACTTGATCTTGATGGACTATCCCATCGTGTCAACGTTGCTGCTTCCTGGTCTACAAAACATTTTGGCGCCTACTGGCAGGCCTTGCTTCTGCTGACTTTTTTGATCGGTATATACGTTGCATCCACTCGATCAGGAAAGGTGAGACTTGGTAATAAAAAGAATCCTGAGATGAGTACATTCAAATGGTTTAGCATCATCATGTGTACCCTTTTAGCTGGTGGCGGGGTGTTTTTCGCAGCGGCAGAACCTATGGCTCATTTTATATCACCACCTCCACTGTTCAATATACCATCTGCTAGTGAATCAGCTATTTTTCCTGCGTTAGCACAAAGTTACATGCACTGGGGATTTCTTTCATGGGCAATTCTTGGCAGTCTCACCACCATAATATTTATGCACCTGCATTATGACAAAGGGCTTCCCCTCAAACCTCGAACCTTGCTATACCCAATTTTTGGAGACAGGGCAATTAACAGTTGGATTGGAAGTGTCATAGATGCAGCATGTGTAATGGCGCTCGTTGCTGGAACTGTAGGTCCGATAGGTTTTCTTGGATTACAAGTGAGTTATGGTTTATCAGAATTATTTAGCATCGAAAATACATTCTCCACGCAATTCCTTATCATCCTCTTTCTCATTGGGGTATATACTGTATCTACAGTGTCAGGGATCCATCGCGGTATTCAAATGTTGAGTAGATTTAATATTTTACTAGCGCTGCTGCTAATGATCTTTATTTTAATAGCCGGTCCTACTAATTTTATTTTTGATAGTTATCTGCAATCCACTGGACTGTATATCACCAACTTCTTTTCGATGGCCACTTATCGTGCTGATACTGTTTGGTTAGATTCCTGGACAGTTTTTTTCTGGGGTTGGTTTTTGGGCTATGGTCCACTAATGGCAATGTTTATTGCAAGAATATCCAATGGTCGAAAAATTCGAGAAATGATTTTCTCTGTATCCATTGGGGCACCAATCGTCACAATGTTTTGGTTCACAATTGTCGGAGGTTCAGGTCTTGCCTTTGAAATTGCCAACCCTGGTGTTATCTCAATCCCATATGCTGGCTCGGATATGCCTGCTGCTTTGCTTGCAATTACGCAACAATTACCGGCAGGTTTTATTATCTCCTTCTTGTTTCTAGTGCTCACAACAATGTTCGTTGCCACCACAGGTGACTCCATGACATATACAATTTCAATGGTGATGACTGGAACTGACAATCCACCTGCTCCGTTACGTATATTTTGGGGAGTTATCATGGGAGTGCTTGCCATGATTTTGGTTTCGGTAGGGTCAGGTGGTATAGCTACATTACAATATTTTATTGTTGTAACAGCTGTACCTGTTTCCATAATTTTGTTGCCCTCATTATGGACTGCACCGATGATCGCTCGAAAAATGGCGCGTGATCAGGGTTTAATTTGAAATTACCTTTGAAATCAGCGCATTACAAAAGGATTAGCCATTGGCTTTTCTGACATATTAATCCAGGTAGTCTTGGTTCGTGTGTAATCATGTATGGCATCCAAGCCAGCTTCACGAGCATAACCGGATTGATTGTATCCACCAAATGGGGCGATTGGTGAAATAGCCCGATAACTATTTATCCAACAAATGCCCGCTTTAATTTTTTTAGACACACGGTGAGCGCGAGCCACATTATTAGTAAAAACTCCTGAACCCAAGCCATAAGGACTATCATTTGCCATTGCAATCGCTTGATCCTCGGTATCAAATGGCACAATCGACATTATTGGCCCAAACATTTCGACCTGCAATGTCACTGCTGAATGATCCAAACACTCAACCAATGTAGGTTGAAAATAATAGCCATCATGAAAATTATTAGGGCGACTACCTCCAAAACGAATATTCGCTCCTTGTGATTTAGCTGAAGCAAGCGTATTTTCAATTAACGATATCTGAGCTTCTGTACACAATGGTCCAACATGCGTTTCCTCTTTTAGTGGATCGCCTACTAAAATTGATTGTGATTTCTCTTCAATTTTTTCCATCAATCGCTCCATAATTGAACGATGCACGATACCTCGTGAACCCGCAACACAGGATTGACCTGAAGCGCCAAAGTTGCCAGCAATAAGTCCATTTGCAGCTCCTTCAAGATCCGCATCTTCAAATACAAGAATAGGAGATTTTCCACCGAGTTCGAGTGTAGTAACTGCAAAATTCTCCGCTGAATTTCTAATCACATGACGAGCAGTTTCAGATCCGCCTGTAAATGCAATGCGATCTATATCAGGATGTGATGTTAGTGGTATGGCGCAATTTTCAGCATCTCCTGTAATGACTGAAACAACACCATTAGGAAAGCCAGCCTTTTTAACAAGTTTAGCAAACTCGAGTAAAGCACATGGAGCAATTTCAGAAGCTTTAATAATAATGGTGCAACCTGCAGCAAGAGCTGGTGCTAATTTAGTTGCTGTTAGAAACATCTGGGCATTCCAAGGAACGATCGCTGCGACAACGCCTATGGGTTCTCGAGTTGTAAAAACATGCATATCCGGTTTATCTATTGGAAGGGTAGAGCCCTCTATTTTGTCAGCAAGACCGGCATAATAACGATAATAATCAGCGACATAGGATGTCTGCGTTACTGTCTCAGCAATCAACTTACCGCTATCATTTGTCTCTATTTCCCCTAAAACCTGAGCATGGTCTTCAATCAAATCAGCTAGAATCATCATTAATTTTCCTCTACCGGTCGCGTTGATATCTGTCCAAGATTTATCATTTAAAGCGCGACGAGCAGCTACTATTGATTGGTTAACGTCCTCCTCACTTGCACCAGAAAAACTTGCCCAAGATTTTCCGCTAGCAGGGTTTGTGCTTAAAATTTTATGGCCCTTGACTCCTTTCGTAAATTCTCCATCAATAAACAAAGAGAAATGTGGAAGTGAATTAATTTCGCTCATGATCGGTATCCGTTGTGTCCTTAAATTATTGAAATGCTGGCATAACATCATCAATAAACCGCATTAATGATATTCTTTTTTGTTTTGTACTCATACCAGAATCTATCCAATATGAGAATTCATCGAAACCGAGATCTTCATAGCGCTTGAGTAGATCTATGATTTCTTGAGCCGTCCCTATAACAAGATTTTCTCTCATAACTTTTGGTGAATACATTTCCATTGCTGCTATCTCATTATCAGTAAGCGGCTCCATCAACGCCTGTTGAACCGCCCTTTCATTCTTAAACCATGCGCCAAAATGGCAATAAAATCGACTCAAGCAATTTGCAGCCATTTCAATCTCCTCTTCATTAGCGCCAACAAATGTATGCTGTAATATCATTATTTTGGGTTGAAACTTACCATTGCATTTATTACGAGCAGCTTGAAAACGTCGCATTAATTCCACTACCTCATGATAATCCTGCCAGAGAGGAGTTACTTGAACATTACAATTATTAGCAACGGCAAATTCATGGCTATTAGGGTCTCTAGCCGCAACCCATATTGGCGGACCTGAGACTTGCTGTGGTTTCGGTGTCGAAGTTGTTTCTGGGAAACTATAATATGCGCCATCATGAGTATAATTACCTAACCAAAGTTGCTTAATTGCTGGCAGTATTTCCCGAAGCCTTGCACCGGCTTCTTTTGCATCCATTCCTGGCATTAATCTCTCGTATTCATATGAATAAGCACCGCGAGCAATACCTATTTCAAGTCTCCCGTGAGTGATAATATCGGTCATTGCAATCTCTCCAGCAAGCTTAATTGGATGCCAAAAAGGGGCAACAATGGTGCCTGTGCCAAGCTGAACATTTTTTAATTTTCCGGCTAGATCAGCAATGGTAATTAAAGGGTTTGGAGCAATAGTAAAATCCATCGCATGATGCTCGCCAGTCCATACAGCTCGCATTCCTCCCTCGTCAGCGAGAACACAAAGAGAGAGAAAATCCTCGTACAGCTCTCTGTACGTTTGACCAGAATGGAGTCGTTCCATGTGAGCAAAAAGAGAAAATTTCATAAATCTGTTTCTTCCTCAACTATTTTTATATATCGAATCTCATATTATTTATAGATTATTCATTATCTTTCAAGACAACTTATTCAAAAATATTAATTTTCGCAGGTCGCAATGAATAATCTTAACATTTCATTCACTTTTGTGGGATGAGTTAACTGAGCAATATGACCGGCATTCTCTATTATGGCGGCACTACCTTGTTTGCATTGTAATGCCATTGCTTTTGTCATTTCAGCTGTGGAATTTTTATCAATTTCGCCAGTTAAAAATAAAATTGGCATAGAAAGTGAGGCAAGCATTGTCTCTGAAGGACCATTTTCTTCGGCAAAAACATTATATGCAGCGGAATAACTATCGATATTACATTCGTTTAACCATGTTCTACACAGTTCTGCCATTTCTTGATTGGGTTCGCTGCCAAACCAGCGGGCAATGGTTATAGAGGAAATATCATTTTTTTTGCTCTTATGTAGCAATGCGGCACGCTCTTTGACCTCGATACTTGCCTTATAGGTTCTTTTATAAATAGCATTTAACGCTGCTACTCCTAAACATTGCTCAGGATGACGAGCAGCAAAATCAATCGCAATCATCGCCCCCATTGAATGACCAATTAATATAAATGGTTGTGAAATTATTTCATCAGCAAATACTTGTAATTGAGTGGTAAATGCAGCAAGAGAAGAAAGGTTATTATTGCTTTGCACGCTCTCCCCATGACCAGGAAGATCCAGGGCAATGACTGTATTAGCTTTCTCCAATAACTTTATTTGTAAATACCAACTGTCTGCTCTTAATCCTACCCCGTGGATTAAGACAATCGGAGGACCATCGCCAGAGCAGTAGTAAGCAATGCCTGATGAAGATTTAGACCGAGGCAGGGTTATCCGCATCATGTCCAAGATCTTTTAGGTCCTGATAACGATCGCCAATTCGATGATGAGGGCGGCCGCCGGTAGCGCCGCCAAGAGCAACGACAATTTCATCAGCTCTTGGTGCGTCAGAAATAGAAAATTGAATGGTCAGATAATGAGAACGCTTACCGGCATCATTCTTATCCATCAGAGGCACCATAATAGGTGCGTTAGCTGGACCACGAGTGTTCGTAAACGATAAGTAACTTTTTGCTCCAACAGCTTCACGGTAGAAATTGCCGAAACGAAGTGTATGTATCAAGCCGGAAGCATGCTCTACCTCGCCATCAAGGCCTACAACAGCAGCTTTACCATAAGCTTCAATTGCATCGCCACTACCTGCCAGATCAGTAATACGGTTTGTCAGGAGCTCGCCCAATGGGGGAGCTAATGTCAAAATTTCTGGTTTCAGATCTTCTACAAAACGACCTGCCCATGGATTCTTTACTACCGCTGCGACAGCAAACATTCTCCATGGTTTTTTTGCCTTACGGAAACCTTCTACCAAAACTTCCTCATCGTATATCACTATTTTTCTAATTTCTAACGGCACATGACACCTCAGTCAAATTTCTGATAGATACATATTGAAATGTAATTTCTTTTATTGCAACGAAAATTAGGTTTTTACGCTAGTAATAACAACCGGCAACCCACATAGATCACTAGAAGAGCAGTTAATCGACGAATGATAATAGGCTTGAATTTTTTTATACTCAAACGAGATCCAATTTGTCCGCCAATAAGCACAGCTATAAACAGCCATCCATGCCCCATAACATCTAGAAAAATTTCTGCATTGTTATGTTTCATAAATTGGCCGATTAGACCAGACACTGAATTAACCAAAATAAAAAAACTAGCAAACGCCGCAATGTTTTTAGTAGGAAGAGCTTTAGATAAATACAGCAATGGTGCAAAGAAAATACCACCGCCAACGCCCACTAAACCAGCTAAAAAGCCCAATGCTGCACTCACAATTAAACTGCTAGTTTTACCAATAAAACTATCCAATAATTTTGATGGGTTTACGATTTCCTTTTGTCTAAGAAGCATTAATAAACCAGAGATCAATAAAGTCCAAGCCAATATAAGAATAAAGAGATCTTTATTAATGATTGTTTTGCCGCCCAACCAAGCAAAGGGTATAGATATTAAAATTACTGGCAGAGTGAATTTCCAAGGTATTAGCTGATTCTGGTAATATCTTATGCTGTTACCGCTTACCACAATGAGATTGCAGAAAAGCGCTATGACAGGGACCAATGTGTAATCTATATTAGTAAGAATTAGGAGTGCATTGTAAGTCGAGCCGCCACCAAAACCTACAGATGCATAAAGTACAGCTGTTACGAAAAATGCAAGTACTAACAAGATAGTAGTGAACCTCTGTCAATTCTCAGTGCTGTCATTCTAGCAATGCAACTAAGGTTTTTCTTGTTAAAGTCGTTTTCCAGTTTAGAAATGCAAATTTACTAACAAAGAATTTTTTTCGCATCATAGTCATATTCAGCTTGATTATTCCCTATGAGTTTTTAACCTTAAGTGTTACTTTGTAATACATCATTGCTAAACTTATTACTTCTTTAATCAATTATTTGGTAATTATATCCTAAGTGAATATAGAAATAGCCGTATCTAAAAATCGTGTTATTCAAATAATTTGTTTAATCTTTGCTGGAGAAATAATCTTTGGTTTACCCTTTCATACGGCTCGTTTTTTTCGTCCTACGTTCCTTGATGTTTTTAATTTTAGCAACACATATCTAGGTGATATATTTGCTGTATATGGCCTCACAGCAATGCTTTCCTACTTTGCCGGAGGAATGATTGCAGATCGTATCTCGGCGCGTGCATTGATGAGTATTTCACTCATCCTCACCGCTTGTGGTGGTCTTTATATGTCTACCATCCCAGGTGAAATAGGCATGATGATACTGTATGGGTATTGGGGAATAACAACAATATTTCTATTTTGGGCTGCAATGATAAAAGCAACAAAAGATTGGGGTGGAGATCTATCCCAAGGGAAAGCTTTTGGTCTCCTTGATGGTGGTCGAGGATTAGTCGCCATTGTAGTATCTGTCGTCGCTATTGCTATTTTGGCAGACTACTTACCTAGCAACACTAATCAAGCAACTGATATGGAACGTCTTAATGGTTTTAGGTCTGTCATCCTTCTATATTCTGCAGCAACCGGGATAACTGGAATACTTATCTGGTTACTCATTCCTGGTTCAATCGGAAAAGCAACAAAGTCTTCAGAAAAAAATATTTTTTCTGGTCTAACAAAGGTTCTAAACAACCGGCTGGTATGGTCACAAGCAGGAATTATTATCTGTGCCTATTCTACCTACAAAGGTCTTGATAATTTTTCATTGTATGCATTTCAGGTACTGGGTAAAAATGAAGTTGAAGCAGCCCAATTATTTACTTATGGCTCCTTAACGCGACCCATTGCCGCCGTTTTTGCTGGAATTCTTGCTGACCGATTTTTGGGAAGTCGCGTCATTCTAATAATGTTTGCAATACTTATAGCTTCGTTTGGATTTTTAGCGATAGGTACTACTACCGCAGGTTTAATAGGGATCATCTATACCAATATTTTTGTGAGTTTTTTTGCTGTATTTGCACTACGTGGAATCTATTTTGCATTACTACAAGAAACAAAAACACAACGGGAAATTACGGGTACAACTGTAGGAATTGTCTCTTTTATGGGTTTTACGCCAGAAATATTTTTTGGGCCGATTTCAGGGAGGATACTCGATGCTGCTCCTGGTATCCAAGGCCATCATAACTATTTTTTATTTCTAACAGGAATCTCAGTAGTAGGTTTATGTGTTGCTATGCTATTGATAAAACTAAATAAGCTATCCTCTACTAGAAAGACGGTATTAATTAATCAAAATAAGGTAGAGTAAGTCGTAAATTTTATAGGTGATATAAAATAAAATTTAAATGAAGACAAGCAGACGACATTTTTTAGGGGGCTTTAGTGCATTAGCACCCCTTAATTATTTTTCTTTAAAAGCTTCCGCAAAAGAACCTGAAATTAACCTCACACCAGATTATTACGATGAACTTGGAGTCGAGCCCTTTATTAATGCCATCGGACCCTATTCATCACTCGGTGGCGCCAAAATGTGGCCTGAGGTTATCGATGCGATGGATTATGCCGTAAAAAATAAAGCCAGAATGACAGATATCCATGATGCCGTTGGGAAACGTATTGCGGAAATGATAGGTGCCGAAGCTGCCATGGTTACCTCTGGTGCTACCGGCGCCATTATTCTAGGAACCGCGGCCTGTATGACCATGGGAGACCCTGAAAAAAGTGAAAGCCTTCCAAACACATCTCATATGGCCAACGAAGTTATTATTCTCAAAAGCCAACGTTATCTCTATGATCGATCTATCCGTGCACCAGGTGCAAAACTGATTGAGGTAGAAAATACCAGAGAGGTCTCGGGTGCGATTAATCAAAACACTGCCATGCTATTTTTTCTGCTCAATCGTCCAGATGAAATCAACATTGATGTAAATGCTTACATAAAAACAGCAAAGCAACACGGCATCCCCATTATGTGTGATGCGGCCACTACAGTTCCCCCAGTACGCAAAATCGCAGATACAGTAAATCTGGGATTTGATCTAATCTGCTATTCAGGTGGCAAGGGTCTTCGTGGTCCATATAGTGCTGGACTTTTATTAGGTAGAAAAGATTTGGTTGAGTACGCGAGACAACATGGTTCTCCTAACCATCGTGCATATGGAAGAAGCATGAAAGTAGCGGCGGAAGAATATCTTGGGATGATGGTAGCGGTGGAAAAAAGTTTACAATTCAACGAAGAGGAAGAATATCAACGTCAACTTAAGATCGTTGATTTCATGGGTAAACATCTTTCACGACTCGATGGCGTTATAGTCTCTACAAAAGAACCTAACGTGGAAGCAAGGGAGCCCTATATTGAAATTGATTGGGATGAACAATACGAAATTTCTCCTACAAAGGTTAAGCAACTCCTGAGAAATGGGGAACCATCTATAGAAATTCGAGCACTATTTCTATCTGCAGGGAAAATCCATCTAACAGCCACCATGCTTGAAGAGAATCAAGCTCCGATAGTGGTGAACCGACTAAAAGAGATACTAATCCAAAGTAAATCAAAACATAAAAAGCCGGTAATTAAAAACACATGACATTTCGACGAACAATTTTAAAGAGCATTGCAGGTATAGTGCCTATATCCCTGATCACTTCTATTAGTGGGTGCAGTAACGAAGAATCACCGCGATCATCTAATAGTGTTAATCGAGATTATTTTAAAGAACTTGGAATCAAACCATTTGTTAATGCTGCAGGTGCATATTCTGCATATGGTGGCGCCAGGATGCGCCCCGAAGTTATTGCGGCTATGCGATATGCGGCCACTCGAAAAGTAAAAATGTCTACATTACACACGGCTGTAGGAAAAAAAATAGCTTCATTAGTTGGCTCTGAATCAGCTATGGTCACCTCAGGAGCTACAGCCTCAATAGTACTAGGGACTGCAGCATGCATGACTCTAGGTGATGAAGAAAAAATGAGGCAACTACCTGATACAACTAATATGAAAAATGAAATTATCATTCAAAAGAAACATCGTTATACCTACGATAGAGCGTTAACTGTAGCGGGATCAAAACTTATTGAAGTTGAAACAGAAAGCGATGTACGAAAATCAGTAAACAATAGAACTGCCATGATGTTTTTTTTAAAGCCAACTCAACAAGGTGATAACATTTCGGCTGAAAATTATATTGCCCTTGCAAAAGAATTAGGTATAGCTTCATTCTGCGATGCTGCTACGACTACCCCACCAGGAACAAACGTTATTGATGGTGTCAGTGAAGGCTTTGACCTCATATGCTACTCAGGAGGAAAAGGATTACGGGGACCATATAGTGCAGGATTATTACTGGGGAAAAAAGATTTAATCAAATACGCAAGAAGGCATAGTGCGCCAAATGATATTTCCATCGGGCGTGGCATGAAAGTGTCGGCAGAAGAATATCTTGGAATGTTAGTAGCACTGATGGCTAGCCTTAATATCTCGGAAAAAGAGGATTTTTTATATAAACAACAGCGTTTTAAAAATATTATTTCGCACATAGCTGATATCCCAGGTGTATCGACGAAAATCTTTGAATCTGAATCCATCACCAACGAGCTCTATCTAGATATCGATTGGGATACCAATACCATTAAGCTAAGTCGAGAAGATTTTGTTGAAGAACTACGAAATCACAATCCTGCCGTGGAAGTTAGATTATTTCGGTTTTCAGGCGGCAGAATCCAATTATCGGCAACCGTTATGGATGAAGGGCAAGATATTATTACGGGGGAAATAATTCGCAAAGTATTATTACAATATTCTTAACAATACGATCATCAATAGACTACGGAATATTGAGAGATTTGTCTTTTTTTCTGTTTTCCTTGTCATTTTTTCGAGCCATATAAGAATCACGTAAAAACAATGCCAGTATCAAAAAACCACTCACACCAAGAATAATAGAGTTCACCCAAGTATAAAGGTCCCAGCCGTTCATGCTGAAACCGCCTGATTCATAGAATCTTTATAGTTTCTGCCCATTTGATTCCCGATAAGAAACCCAATGAAGCTAATCGGTAAACAATAAAACAATGCGTACTCCTGCCAAATATCGAATGTAAATCCGGCAATTGAAACGGACCATATAAAAGTACCGTAAACTTCATTATAAACACCTATCTGTGCCAGCCCAATGTAGAAAGCTACAACACTCGCAAGACCCGTGCTGCAGCTCAAAATTCCAGCAAGCGCTGTCTTGCGGCCTTTATAAAACAACCCCATCATAACTGGCACAAAAACTGTTGATGTAATCACGGTCGTAACAAAAACGAGAAGCGCCAAAATCCTATCAAACTGAAAAGCCACTATATATCCGAGGGTCCATGCACATGCCACTCCTATCTTAGTCATCTTAACCAAGTCTTTGTCGCTAGCATCAGGATTAAAAACGGGTCGATACATATCATACGAAATATTGGATCCTGCTACGAGAGAGTAACCGTCTATTGTTGACATGGCTGTAGCTAAAACACCTGCTAAAAATATACCGGTAAGACCAATCGGTAGTGCATAGCTTATCGACATTAAAAAAACATCATTAGTATGTACATCTGGTGGCAAAATACCATTTGAAACTGCTACTATGGCAGCCATACCGCCGGCTACAACCAGCCAATCAAACGCGGTCCATATACCTGTTGCAAGAAGAATAGCTTTACGAGACTGTTCAAAGCTTTTTGCTGCAAAAATACGTTGATATATAGAAGGATCAATCAAAGTTGCCAGACTCAAGGAAATATAAGCTAACAAAAGAAAAAACGGCATATCGCCAAAAAGCGAGAAATGCCCTTCTGGAGCCACTCTTTTTATTTCCGTAAACCCGCCAATATCTTGCAATAATAACGGCACACCTATTGCCACCGTGATACACATTAGAGAGAACTGAATGGTGTCAGTGATCGCCACAGCTTTTAATCCCCCAAGTAGGGTATAACCCAATGCGATACCTCCTAAGATCAGCGCTCCATAGTGTGCATCAATACCAAATACGAATTCTGAAACACGCCCCAATGCAAATAAGCTAGTCGTGGGCAGACAATAGATCATCGATCCCACGGCACCAATTGCCGCAGTCGATTTCCCATAATTTTTCTCGAGAATCTCAGGGAGTGATATAACATTAGAAGATCGAAGTTTTTTAGTCATATATAAAGCGACAAAAATATAAAAGCCCAACGATGCTAATGAGTACCCAAAAAATGCGACCAAGCCGTCATTGAATGCAAGCTCTGAAGAGCCAAAAAGAATATCAAGCCCATAATAGGTAGAAACCAGAGTTGATATAAGCATCGGAGTAGTCATCATTCGGTCGGCGAGTATATATTGCTCGTAAGTCGAATCTTTTTGATAGACATAAAAACCAATGCCAATGAGCATTAGCAGGTAAACAAGAATTACTGCATAATCCAAACCGTAAATGCTTTCGCTCATTGATAAACCTATGTTTTAATAAAAATCACACGAAAAAACAGATTGAAAATAGCTCATACTCTATTACGTGCTTTGCAAAAAAAGAACGCTAACACTATCATCGAAAAACCCTTTTTCCAATTATTAAAGTCTATTACTAAAATTTATAGTAATCTTGAATGTTAAAAATATTTAAAAATTATTTTAGGAAGCTGTCCAATGGAAAAACTAGTCGCCACTATTAGATCCGTCTATATTTGCCCAACCGAAGAGAGTGGAGGCAAGGAGAGAACATCCATTCAAGCAGAAATTGACGGAATTGTCGGTGATCGACATCGTTCATATGTGCGTAAAACATGGCCTGGTGAAAGGCAAGTTGAGACCACTAGGCGTAACGAACGACAATGGTCTGCCGTATCAATTGAAGAACTAACAGGCATTGAAAAAACACTGGATTTAAGTGAACGACTTGAGGCATCGCATCTCAGTGCGAATATTTGTATTGAGGGCATTGAGCATTTCTCAAAACTTCCTAAGGGAACATTATTAAAATTTCCGTCTGGAGCAGAGTTACTGGTTGAGGGATACAACCCACCATGCCATTACATGGGAAAAAAGATAGCCGCCTTGTACAAAACAAATTCTGGTAAAAAAATTCTTACAACCGCATTCTCCAAAGCATCAAAACTATCGCGCGGCCTGGTTGGAGTTGTTGAGGTCCCTGGACCAATAAATACTGGTGATAAAGTTTCTATTTTTATTTATAAAACACCGGCTTGATTAAACACCTAGATAATTATAGGGGATAGATTTTATGAACGAACAGCACAGAATTAATCGACGTGATTTTCTGAATGGTTGTGCGCTAAGTTTAGCAGCCGGAACCTCTTTATCGCCTATTGAAGCCGCCGCAAGAAATCTATTAAATCCAAACGCACTTCCTCCTAATTACTATCCCCCAACGATTCAAGGAATGAGAGGAAGTCATGATGGTTCATTTGAAGTTGGTCACCAATTAAGAGACCGGCTAAATTGGAAAGCTGGGGATACGGGTGATCGCGATTATGATCTTGTTGTTGTCGGCGCTGGTCTTAGTGGCCTTTCAGCAGCCTATTTCTATCGTAAACAATATGGACCTGATGTCCGTATATTAATACTTGATAACCACGATGACTTCGGAGGACATGCTAAACGTAATGAGTTTTGGCATGACGGAAAAATGTATCTTATGAATGGGGGTACGTTAAATGTTGAAGCTCCTTCACAGTACAGTAGTATCGCTGCTGGTTTGTTATGGGATTTAGGTATCGACAGAACTCGATATTTTGAGACCAATCAAAAAATGTGGTCACGCTACAAAGACATGGGCCTGTCTTCTGGGATGTTTTTTTCTAAAGAAATGTTTGGTGAAGACAAACTTGTTAAGGGTTATGGTGATCTGCCGATAAAAGAATTTATTGAACAATCACCTTTTAGCAATGAAATTAGAAAAGATGTCATTCGCTTATACGAGGGTAAAGAAGATTATCTGCCAAATTTATCTCCCAAAGAAAAAGAACATAAACTAAAACATATGAGTTATCACAACTATCTCGTGGATGTTGTTAAGTGTCATCCAGATGTGTTGAAACTGTTCAACCCGATGGGATTATTGGTCATTACTATGGATGCCGTCCCTGCACTATTTTGCAGAGAAATGGGCTATCCCGGTTTTGCAGGACTAAACCTTCCAGAGACGCCTCGAAATCAGCTCTATAATGAACCTGGCGGTCAGCATGGGCGAGAAAATCAAGAAAGAGCACAAGAAGGTGATCCTACAATGTATTTTCCAGACGGTAACGCGACTATCGCAAGACTACTTGTAAGATCACTTATTCCAAATGCCGCAACAGGTAACACCATGGAAGATATCATTACTGCAAAAGTTAGCTATGAAGCGCTGGATGACTATCAGTCTCCCGCCAAGATACGACTTAATAGTACGGTAATTAATGTTACTCATTCCACTAATCAAAAAATTCAAACCAGCTATGTTAATAATGGAAAAGCTTACTCAATTAGAAGTAAAAATGTGATTCTAGCTTGCTGGCATTCTGTTATCCCATATATATGCAAAGATCTTCCAGACCAACAAAAAACAGCATTGTCATCTGGGGTTAAGGCGCCCTTGGTGTATACCAACATTTTCCTTTCAAATTGGCGCTCATTTGTTAAATCTGGTGTCTCTCAAATTAGTGCCCCGGGTAGTTTTCATTCCAACATTGGTTTACCTGCATCATTAGATTTTGGTAATTATCAAACTTCCCGTCATCCTGATAACCCGATCGTATTGCGTATGGCAAAATATTATGTTGCAGCAGGTCTTTCATCTCGTGATCAACACCGTGTTGGTCGTAATGAATTACTCAATACTTCTTTTTCTACTTTCGAAGAAAATATTCGTGACCAAATGGCCCGAATGCTCGGATCTGATGGATTTAATGAAGAAGATATCCTTGGAATTACAGTTAATAGATGGCCGCACGGATATACTTATACTTATAACTCGCTCTTTGACCCTGAAGATTGGGCATACACCTCAACCACGGAACGTCCCGCAGTCAAAGCTAGGAAAAAATTCGGGCAGATAGCTATTGCTAATGCGGATGCGGCTGCAAGCCCTCACACTGATGCTGCCATCAATGAAGCCTACCGCGCAGTTATAGAACTCTCAAAAAGGTAAAAAATATGCTGGCATTTCAAAAACAAAAAAATCTTCTCCTACCGAGTTATTTCCAACTTATCCTAAGCACTCTTGTCATTACCGGTTGCGGATCCAATATCGAAAATAAAGATCAAAATAACGAATCACAGTCATCAAAAGAAATGGCTATCTATACCCCAGATCAACACCAACTCTATGATGGACACTTCAAAATACAAGGTGAGCGTGTTTTCCAAGTAGGAAAGCTCAATGAACTTCCTCCGTGGGATCATATGGGGAATGATGCTCAAAATATTACTCCTGTTGAAGGCACAATTATGATTGATGTCAATGAGATCGAGAATAGCGGGAGTTTTAAAGCCGAACTCAAACTCCCTGAAGGCAAGTATGTTGTCAATCTTGAACGCATTCATGAATTCTCCCCGTGCCAGGATGGAGGAATTGCCGCTTTTTTATATGAACATGGTGACTCTGGCTGCGGTGATGCGAATTGGCCAAAAAGCCTCCTCTTCGTGGCTGGCTGGGGATACGGTAGCGCAACACTAAATGATGAACCGTTATACCAAAATTACGAAATTCATTTCATGGTTACACAAGGCATGCGTGATCGTAATACTCTTAAGGTCATGCTAGAACCAACTCACGGAGACGCTGGTGGTGTCAACCCAGCAACACAGCAACTTGATTTCTACATCAGAAGTCCAGCTCGATCAACGGAAAACTATCCAGACCGTCAGGTATTCGATCATTTCTTTGCGATGGAAGTTACTTGGCATTAAGATAAAATCAACTACAACTAATAAACTGTCAAGTAGACTTAGATATCTCAAAAATTTAACATAAATGACTATGCATGAATTTCAACATCAAAACTGCGAGCTCACCTTACAAGAAGGACTGGATGCCTATTATCAGTGCTTCCCTGAAGACACAAAGGTTATAGAAGACGTAGATGGACCAAGATGGTTATTTGGCCATGATTGCACGCACGTCATCTTTGGATTGGATATATCTATGGAACAAGAATCCATATTGGATACATGGAGTTTTTGGGGGACAGATTTAAGCATAAAAAATTTGATCGATTTCACTATCGCTTCCAGAAAAAACTCTGACTTCAACAAACTGTATAAAAAGCTTTATAGAGAATACGGTATTACGGGATTGATAAAGCTGTTCTTCTCTACCTTACCTGTTAAAAGAAAGGCGCGGGCTATGACTAAAAAAATGACAAAAAAATGGCCCTATATCCCTCCTCAGCAATACCTTAATAGATCAATAAGGGAATTACGTCAGGAATTTAATATTAAAATATTAAACCAGCATGAGCTTAATAATTAACGATTCCTAAATGCTGGCGGTTTATCAGAACCACTTTGTAAATA
>UINC01001238.1_pt1 | contig 70899 bp, 65 predicted proteins | sample 5385821 | NCBI WGS metagenome assembly UINC01 (sample SAMEA4666929, study PRJEB26691) | marine metagenome | isolation source: Pacific Ocean | place: Pacific Ocean | collected 2011-10-13 | reverse complement strand
CCGGTATCAACCAGGCAGGTGGCGATGATTGTGAGGCTACCGCCTTCTTCAATGTTACGGGCGCCGCCGAAGAATTTCTTGGGCGGGTACAAGGCTGCCGGATCTATTCCGCCGGAAAGGGTCCGCCCGCTGGTGGGTACCGCCAGGTTGTAGGCCCGGGTTAGGCGGGTAATGCTATCCAATAGGATGATAACGTCTTGACCCATCTCTACCAACCGCTTGGCCCTTTCAAGAGCTAGCTCGGCCACCCGGCATTGTTCCTCAACCGATTCATCGAAAGTGGACGCGAATACATCGCCATTGACGGCCCGTCGCATATCGGTCACTTCTTCAGGACGTTCTCCGATGAGGGCCACCATTAACGTTGCATCAGTGCAGTTCTCCTGCACTCCGTGGGCGATCTGCTTCAACATGGTGGTTTTGCCGGCCTTCGGCGGAGAGACGATCAGGCCGCGTTGGCCTAAGCCGATAGGGGCGAACAGGTCGACCATCCTGGTGGACAGTTCAGAGCTGGATGTTTCCAGAATCACCTGTTTCTCAGGGAATATGGGCGTCATATGTTCGAAGGTGGGGCGGTAACGGCTCTGGACCTGGTCGGTTTCCATACCGTTGATCAATTCAACGCGGACCAGTCCAAAATAGCGCTCTCCCTCTTTCGGCGGCCGCACCTGCCCCGTAACGGTGTCGCCGTTCCGCAAGTTGAACCTCCGAATCTGTGACTGGGAGATGTAAACGTCACCCGACCCCCGGTAGGAGGCAACCTGCCTCAGGAAGCCGTATCCCTCGTCCATTATCTCTAGGATTCCGGTGGATACCAGCGCCTGTTGGGCTGAAATTGCTTGGAACAGCCGGCTGAGCAGGTCTTCTCTATGCAGAGTTGCCAGAGCTGTGGTGTCGTTCAATCCGACTTCGCTGGCCAGCCCAAGGAGTTCTTCCTTAGACTTAGCTCCCATCTCCGACACATCTAACATTTTTTGAGTGGTCGCCATGTTCACCTCTTACAAGGGTCATTGATCATGCACTGGCCTTCGGGCTTTCCTATCGTGGCCCCTCTTACCTATATAAAGCGCTCCAAAAGGGGCGTCCCGTGGATGCGAATAGGTAGATTTGAAAAGGGACCAGGTTTTTAGATGGACCGTGGTTCAGTGGATCGTGATTCTGTGGACCTTTAATTTCGTATGCCGGCTGGTTTAGATTTAGGATTCATTTTGTCTAAGATGCCGTACGGCGGCTCGGCGGCTATGCGTTAGCTATCTTCTCCCAGTCCGCCTTGAACCGGGCTACGCCGGTGGTGGTCAGGGGATGGTCGATCATTTGGGTAAGTATCTTATAAGGAATGGTTGCGATGTGGGCCCCAGCCTGGGCCGCTAGAGTGCAATGCAATGTGTGACGGATACTGGCAGCCAGCACCTTGGTTTCAATCTGGTGTTGCTCGTATACCTCGACGATGTCTTTGATCAGGTCGATTCCCTCTAGGCCGATATCATCCAGGCGGCCGATGAACGGGCTAACCGCGGTGGAACCGGCCTGGGCGCCCAGAATTGCCTGGTTGACCGAGAAGCATAGTGTCTGATTGATCTTGATGCCTTCTTTCGAGAGGACCGAGATCGCTTCAAATCCGTCTACGGTACTGGGAATCTTCACCCAAGGGTCGGGAATCCAACCGGCGATGTCCCGCCCTTCATCGATCATTCCTTGGGCATCCAGGGATATCACTTCCACTGATATTGGTCCGTCCACGATCTCAGAGATTTCCCGGACCGCTGATTTGTAGCTCTCCGAGTTTCCGATCCCTTCCGCGGAGGCCAGGGAAGGATTGGTTGTCACGCCGCTGATCACACCAAGCCGGGCGCCGTCTCGAATCTCTTGAATATTGGCTGTGTCCAAAAAGAGCTTCAAGGTTTCACCACCTCTGTATATTTATGTTTAGCCCAACCAGCCGAACTAACGTCAAAGCTGGCTGGTTGGTTGATTGAATTTTTCTGGACCGATCGCATCAAGGGAACACTGGTTTCCAGTTTGGAATTGATATTTTGGCTTAACAAAGGTTGTTTTGGATTAGTAATGACAGGTGCATAGATTGATCGGGTTAATTGGAGTTCAGGTCCAGGGGTAGCGGCCGTTGGACGCCTTCCCGGATCGTCTCTTTGGCAGCGCCAATGAATTGGCTAAATAAAGGGTGGGGTCGGTTGGGCCGGGATTTGAATTCGGGATGGTATTGGGTGCCGACCATGAAAGGATGGTCGGTAACTTCACCGGTCTCAACCAAGTTTCCGTCGGGCGAAAGACCGCCTACAATCAAACCGGAATTCTCCAACGTCTCCCGGTAGCTATTGTTAAGTTCAAAACGGTGCCGGTGCCGCTCCATTATGGAGTCAGAACCGTAGGCCGCTTTGGTCAAAGTCTGATTCTGTGGATGACAGGGGTAATCCCCCAACCGCATGGTGCCGCCCTTGCTTGAAACGCCTTCTTGGTCGGGCATTATATGCACCACAGGGTTTTCAGTCTCCGGAACCAACTCTTCAGAGTTGGCGTCTTCTATCCCCAGAACATTTCTGGCCCATTCAATGACCATCACTTGTAGACCTAGGCAAAGTCCCAGATAAGGCACTTTATGTTCTCTGGCGTAACGCACAGATTGAATCATCCCTTCCACGCCCCGGGGACCGAACCCTCCCGGAACCACTATTCCACAGACGGTGGACAGGTGCGCTTCTGGCCCATCCCGCTCAATATCTTCGGAATGTACCCATTGGAGATCGATGTCTCTAGTGTGGTCCAGGCCGGCATGCCGCAGGGATTCCCGGACCGATATATAGGAATCGGGGTATTCAACGTATTTACCCACCAAGGCTATCAATACACTTTTTTTGGGTTCGTTCATGCGGTCGACCATTACCGCCCATTCAGTCAGGTCGCGGCTATTGGCGTCGAGGCCTAGGGTTTCAACGATGATGTCGCCCAACCCGGCATCTTCAAGAACCAAGGGAACTTCATATACATTGTCAACGGTCAGTACCGGGATAACGGCCTTGACTGGAACGTCGCAGAAAGCCGAAATCTTTTCACAGATAGCTTCAGATACCGGATGGTCGCTTCTGCAAAGAATAGCGTCTGGCTGGATACCGATGGCGCGTAATTCTTTCACGCTGTGTTGGGTTGGCTTAGTCTTCAATTCTTGGGCTGCTGCTATATAAGGAAGCAAGGTGAGGTGAATGTAGAACACATTGTCCCGCCCCACATCATTTCTCATCTGCCGGATAGCTTCTAAGAAGGGAAGGCCTTCAATGTCGCCTACCGTCCCTCCGACTTCAGTGATAATCACATCGGCGCCGGATTCAGCAGCCAGAGCAAGAACTCTATCTTTGATAGCGTTGGTGACATGAGGCACCGTTTGAATGGTGCCGCCAAGAAAGTCACCGCGCCGCTCCTTGGCAATTAGGTTGAGATAAACTTCTCCAGCAGTGAGGTTGGAGGTACGGGTCAACTCCACATCGATGAATCTTTCGTAGTGACCTAGGTCTAGATCAGTCTCGCCGCCATCTTGGGTTACAAATACTTCGCCGTGCTGGTAGGGAGACATGGTCCCAGGGTCAACATTGAGGTAAGGGTCCAGTTTGATGACAGAGACGGTGAGTCCTCGGCTTTTCAGGATGCGCCCAATGGATGCGACGCTGATCCCTTTGCCTAATGAACTGACAACTCCCCCGGTTACGAAGATGAATTTTGTCGGCATCTGCCTACACAAAAATGGGGTTTGAGGAGGGGTTCCTACGGGGTAATCTATCGGCCGAACCGCCGCCCCAATGGACACACCAAAAGATACAGTGGGCCTAGGGTCATACAGGGATTGCTAAATGAAAAACGAGGTGGCTTGCAGGGCGGGCACAATAATCCCAGCGCTAATTATATGAGCCGATTTTCCAAAGTGTCAAGAGATTGAAAATGAAATTATGTTAAATCCGCGATCAAGATATTCAAACGGCCCATTTGTTTCACACCGGCGGCAGCAGGTCTAGGTAGTCTGCTTCAAATTCGGCGATCCATCCCAACTCTTCCTGTTCCTCCAATGTGACCGTCCCCGGCGCGCCTCCACACTCCGGCAGGTTGCCGATGGTCCAATCATCGGCAAATGCTTTCATCCTGGCCTCGTCTAAACCCAGTAGTTCTCCGAGGATATATTCGTTGGCTTCCCCCAAACGGGGCGCCGGGCCTTTGATCTCTGCTTCGCTCTTGGAGAACTTCCAGCCTCTCCCGATGTATCCCTTGGGCCGTAGACCCACTTCAGGAGGATTGTGGACCGTTTCAAAGAAGCCCCGTTCCAGATATTGGGGGTCGGTGAGCGCTTGCTTAGCCGTCAAGACAGCACCGGCGGGCACTCCCGCCTCTTGTAGACCGTTCATCACCTGATAGGACGTAAGGGCCGATGTCCAATTCCCGATGATCTGATCTAGCTCCTCTTGGTGTTGCCGGCGTTCGATGGGGTCGTTGAAGCGGGGATTGGTAGCCAATTTCGGGTTTCCGATCGCCCGGCACACCGCCTGCCATTCTTCATCACTGCCTACCGCGATAGCCACCCATTGGTCGCGGCCTTGGCAGGGATAGACCCCGTGGGGCGACCAGAACGGATGGCGGTTACCTATGCGTAGGGTTCTACGCCCATTGAAGGCGAAATCTAACAGACCCGTGCCGATAACTGTGGTACCCGTCTGGTACATGGCTAGGTCTATCCATTGCCCTTGGCCGGTGCGGGCCCGGCGCAACAGAGCCGCCATCAATGCGCCCAGGGCTGTCCAAGTGGCGAGGAAATCGGAGTATGAGTTCCCCATCTTGTTGGGCACTTCGCCTTCCACTAAACGACCGTCTTCTCCCTCTTCCATATATCCCATGAATGCGCCGGTGCCGTGGGTCGGCTCCAAGGCTGACGCCATAGCCCCAAAATTGCTCCATGGCCCGCTGTGGCCGTAGCCGGTGTTAGACACCATGATCAGGTCCGGTTTGTTGGCGCAGAGACTCTCAAAGTCCAATCCGAACCGGGCCATCACTCGAGGAGTGAAGTTCTCCAGCACTACGTCACAGACCTCTACCAGGTCCTTGATGATCTTCTGAGACTCTTCAGAACGGAGGTCTAGAGTCAAACTGCGCTTGCCTCGGTTTAGGTTTTGAAACGTCCCACCCTGTTCCCACCAAAGCTCGCCGGGCTGGTTATCGGGGAATGGTCCGGTGATAGTCCGGGTGGTATCCATGAACTGGGGCTGGCAGGTGTCGATTTTGATGACCTCTGCGCCCAGGTCGGCCAGGTTGGCCCCGGCGAAGGGCATGGCAAAGACTCTACTTAAATCCAGAACCCGGATGTTGTTCAATGGCGCTTGGAGCATTTTCGTGACCACTCTATTTAATAGGCAACGCCAGATAGCTAACTAGATGACGCCGAGCTGCCGGAGGGATACGAGGTCCTCAGCGGAGTAACCCAGTTCTGCACCAAATATCTCTGAGTTGTGCTCACCCAGCAGAGGGGCAGGCTGGGACCCGCTGATCGTCTCGCCGGGCAGCCGCACGGCCATTCCGGGATACTGGGCCGGGCCAACCACCGGATGGTCCACCTCAACGAAGAAGTCCCGGGCTTGGAGATGAGTACATTCAGCCAGGTCTCCAGCATCTTGGGCCATCCCAAACACCAAACGCTGCTCCCCCGATGCCAGAAACAACGGTTTCCGGTCCCACTGGGACAACCCTTTAATCAATAACTCTTTAAGTTCTTCGCCGTGGGCAACCCGTCCGGCCCCGGTGGCAAACTTCTCGTTTCGCAGTTCCTCCAGCCCGATCAGGCTGGCGATTGTCGACCAAGGTTGGGAGCCCTGCACCGAAGGGGCAACGTAGCCGTCGCGGGCGGGCATCAGTTCCTCGAAACCGGCCCCGCGGACCGGGCGGCGTCCCTTCACCGCTCCCATGTAGTTGTAGTAGGGGAGGGGTTGGACCAGATGGGCGCCCAAACACTGGGCCACCGCGACATCGACATGCTGGCCTTCTCCGGATGTGAGGCGGGCAAACAGCGCCACCTGAGTAGCAGCTGCAGCGTTGGCCCCGGCCACATAGAACGACTGGTCTAAGACGTTTCTCAAGGGCGGCTGGTCGGAGTCTCCCGAGTGGTACATGAGACCACTTAGCGCATAGGTCACAATGTCCGTTGCTTCGAAGTCGTTGTACGGTCCTGTCTGGCCGAAAGGTGTGATTGAGGTGAGCACCAATCCCGGGTTCGTTTCAGCCAAAGACTCGTAGTCCAATCCCAATTCATTGGAACGAGCGGGCGGGTTGTTCTCCACAAGAACATCGGCGTCGGCCACCAGACGGTCGAGCAATCTACGGCCACTAACAGTGGACGGGTCTAGCGTTATGCCCTTCTTGTTGGTGTTCAGGTAAAGGAAGGTCAGGCTCTTTTCTGAATCTGGGTCGTCGCCAGCAAAGGGGCCCATGCGGCGGGTATCGTCACCACACCCAGGAATCTCCAATTTGATAACATCGGCACCGTAGTCTGCAAGTAACTTGGCGCACCAGGGACCGGATATACCGGAGCCCATGTCCAATACGCGGAATCCCTCTAACAGCCCGGCGGGCATCAGTCTTCCACATCCCAAACGAGCGGTAGACTCTCGCCTTTCTTAGGCAATACAACAGTGCCACTGCCGGTGGCGGTCTGGTCTCCCCGGTTGTTGGTCAGATTGACCTCGCAGTCCACATGGCCATACCCACCTACCTCATGGACTGCGGTGACAACCCCTGAGGCTGTAATCACGTCACCTGGGTAGTCCATCCCCCGGTGTTCTACATAGAAACGCTTGAACCAGCCTTCCGGTCCGGCCAGTTTGATCATCAGTTGGCCCAAGTATTGGTTCTTGAGCGATCCGTTCACAACAACGTTAGACAAGCCTTGGTGGACCTGGGCGAAGGGCAGGTCCCAGTGGATGCGGGCGTAATTTCCGTTGGCCGCCGCCCAGCGAACCAGGTGGGTGGTGGTCAGCGGGCCCTTTATGACTTGCTCCAATGCCATGCCCACCGACACATCTTCAAATTTCCTCTGTGTTCCGGCGGCATGGAGTGTCCGCTCCACAGTCTGGTCGGGCGCGGGAGGGGAGATCACCACGCTGTTGAGTCCTTCCCTGGCATCAGCAATGGCCTTGACCTCTTCACCCGGCGGGCGGCTCCGGTGGATGCTCACCCGATCCGCAACACTGATCGCCTCTCCGTGCTGGTTGGTCTGGGTCTCGCGGCGAACGACGAAAACCAAGGGACCAGACCGGCCCTGTTTCTCGAAGATATCGACGATACGAAACTGGCGGGTCACCCAATCGCCCACGTAGGCGGGGCGCAGAAATTGCCAGTCGCTGCCGCCATTCAATCCGTAGCTGTTGAAGGGCAGTGGCACGTCGAAATGGGAGTCCTGGCCGGCTCCGAAGTAGCCGATGGATGGCGCGATGTCCTTCCAAGTCGCCAACGGCGGACAGAGCAGTCCTTTGAACCGGCTGGCCTCAGCCGCTGATTTGTCGATGTAGAGCGGATTTGGGTCTTCAGTGGCGTCGGCCAAGTCGTAGGCCATCTCGTCGCTGAGTGGGAAACGGTTCCTTTCGGGCGAGGTCTCGGTGCCAATCAGGCCGCGGACCTCGGGAGTTATCAGGCTGTCGGACATATTTAGCGCTCCCGGTGGGATTGTCAGGTAGGATGGATGTCGGACGGACGTAGGCGTGCGCCGCGTGCAGTCTAGCATACCCCATTCCAGTTGGCCGGGTGTATCATGTTGCCGGTCAAAATGTCGCGCAGCACCCGATTGCATGGAGATGATCAAATGACTCTGAACGAATTTATCGAAGACGCATTCAACACCGAACTCGAGTACCTCATGGACGCTTTAAGGGATATTACCCCTGAAGAGTTGATGTGGCAGGCCGGGCCGGAAGCCAACCCCATCGGGTGGATACTTTGGCATATGACTAGAGTCGAGGACATGTGGTTCCAATTCTTCATACAGCGCCAGCCGGAGATCTGGGAAAAAGATGCTTGGAACGAAAAGTTCGGGCTACCAACCAGGGACAACGGCTTTGACCATACCCAAGAGCAGGTGGCGAACTTTCCAGTGTACGACCTCTCTGAGATGTTGGAGTACGGGAAGGCTGTTAGGGCGGCTACATTGAGCTACCTGAAGACCGTCACTCCGGAACAGATGGACGTGGTCCCCAGAGAGGCTCGGCCCGAGATGTCGGTGGGTCGAATCTTCCGGCAGGTTGTCGGCGAGATCTACCAGCACCAAGGCCACATTGCCTACCTGAAGGGTCTGGCCCGGACCCGATAGCTCCCGGTGGTTAAGTCCAGTGAGTGATTCCCAGCCAAAGGGCGGACCAGGTTCATTGACATAGGAAATTGCTGGGCGTAGCTTGAAATCACCTGGTACTAACCTGTTTTACCGTCGGAATATACAGTCGGCAGACATGGGTTATCGAACTTCGACTCCACTGGCGCAAGAATGGCGATTTGAAATCAGCGGGCAGCGTTCTCCGAAAATTCCTGCTACAGCCAAAGCTCCGGATGGTTTTGGGCTTGGTTGTTGGCACTGTCATCGGCATCGCCATGGTACGTGATGTGGAATGGGGCTCCCTTTCATCTGCCTTTGGCGATTTCCCGATCGGCTACGGGTTGCTTTCCCTGGCTGTATTCTCAGCCGCCACCACCATGCGCGCCTTCCGCTGGCAAGTGCTGTTTCTCGGCGACAAGGTCCCGCTCCACAGGCTTTTGCTGGTGCAGAACGTCGGCATCGGCCTAAATAGTGTCTCGCCACTTCGAATCATCAGCGAAGCCACCCAATTTTTGATGCTCACCGTCAGATACCGGGTCCGAAGCGATGAGGTCGCCGCCACGTTGGGAATCCAAAAGGTCTTGGATTTTGTGATTGCGGCGATTCTCTTAGGCGTTGGCTTGATGGTACTGCCCAGCCTAAAGGGACTCACCCCTTACATAGCCGGCGCCATCTTTATCTCAGTCATCAGTGTTATGGCTGTGCCGGTGGTCATCTGGTTCGGGTCTAGGCCCGGCCTCACTCACCTACAGTTTCTAGCATCCACTTCATCGTCGCTCAGAGATTTGACACGGGCACGGGTACGCCTAACATGGTCCTTTTTGCTAACCCTGGGATATTGGGTGTTGTTAGGGCTATCGGCCTGGGTATTGGCCCACGGAATGGGAATAGACATCAATCTGCTGGTCGCCACGCTATTGGTGATCGGAACTCTGACTTTCGTGGCCCTTGTGCCGTCCCTCCCTGCCTCAGTAGGAACCTTCGAGTTTGCTGTCTTTTATCTGTTGACCACTATCGGGGTGGGAGACGGTGACGCCTTGGGGTTTGCTCTGGTGATTCATGTGATCCTCTTCATGCCCCCTATCTTGATCGCCATCATAGTCTTCGCAACTTGGGCAGTAACGGGCCACGGCAACCCCACACGCCTCGCTCCCGACCTACTACCCACGGATCCGCGGCAAGCCCAGTCGCACACACCGACTGACACCTTTTAACCCCTTTAATCTGCCCGTAGGACGCATAGCCGCCCTCATAGCCCGGCGGCCACCTAGTCTTATAATCAGTTGTGATCTCAGTTGAATTGGACGGACGGGTCAGTCATGGAATTATTCTCGTTTAAACGGCTCTTAGTCATCGGCGCTGCTGCGTTAGCCATCGGCTGCTCGTCCAGCGCTACACCCTCTCCCGACACGAATGTGAGCGATGGCGTACCCGTTGCCATGCCCACCGCGGTTGTTGCTCCGGCGCCGTCCGGCTTGGCAGGCGGCACGCTCAAGGTCGTCGCTGACTCACAGATACCCCACCGGGACATCCATCAAGAGGTCCAAGAAACATTGACAGCGCTAGGGCCGGGTCTGGCCTACAGCAGGCTGTTGCGGCTCCGGTCCGGGCAAGGGGCCAAGCAGCCCAACCTGCTGCTGGAATGCGACCTGTGCCAGAGCTGGGAATTGAACGAAGACCTAGCGTTTGTTTTTAAACTGCGGCCCGGTATCAAATGGCAGAACATAGCGCCGGTGAACAGTCGTTTCCTGAACGCAGAGGACGTGGTGTTCAGTCTGGACCGACTCAAAACTCCCGGTTGGCCCAATGCGGCTCTCTTGTCATCCATCGGGAATGCCTGGGCGATAGACGCTCTGACGCTCAAGGTCGAACTAAATTTGGAAGACGCTGATGCTCTGCTCGCCCTCGCCGACGGACACGCCAAGATCGTCGCGAGGGAAGTTGTGGCGATGTATGGCGACCTGAAAGATGCACCGGTAGTCGGAACCGGCCCATGGGTCTGGCAGAAGACCGGGCCGGGCGAAAATATGGTATTCGTGCGGAACGACAACTACTTCGAAGAAGGCCTGCCGTTCCTAGACCAACTCGAGGTTACAGTCATGCGCACCGCGCCGCTGGCCGATCCTTCGGGTACGGTTGAGTCCGACAAAGTAGGGGCATTCCGTGCCGGTCTGGTCGACGTCTTGTCCGTGGGCCCCGTCGAATGGGACATGGTGCGGCAGGGCGAGCCTGATTTCCAGTCGGTTGTTTCACGCCGGTCTGGATCAGGTGTGGTGTTAGCTATTAACTCCCAAAAACCAAACCTCAAAGAGGCTGCTGTCAGGCAAGCCGTGTTCCAGGCCATTGATCCCTGGGATTATCTGGACACTGTGTGGTCGGGACAAGGGTTCGCCAGCGTGGGCATACCTGTGAGGGAAGCCGACTGGCTCTTGCAGCGGTCGGAGATGCGCCAGAACTTCTTCGCGGACCCAGGCAAAGCCCGGCAGCTATTGATCGATTCGGGTCAGCGTCTGCCGGTTAAGCTGGAGGTTGCGGTCCGCATCGAAAGGACCGGCGGCGAGAATATAGCTCTGGAAGAACGGCTGCTCACTGACCTGACTTCCGTGGGATTTAAGCCGGAACTGCGGCGGATGAACCCTGTGCAGTTCGACGATCTTGTGATGGGACCGGCCAGGGATTTCCAGCTGGCAGTGGGTGCTTTACCTCCAACCTCAACCACCAACAGTTACCTGTTCGGGCTGTTGCATAGTCAGGGCCAATGGAACCTGGCCGGGCATGACGATGTTCCGTTGGACGCGATGATCGAGGCCCAGGCGGCCGAATTCGACGATGCCGAACGCCGGGTAAAGTTGGTAGAGATTCAGCGCCGGGTGTTGGACCAAGCCTACTTGTTCAGCCCGGTGACCGCAGCTTCACGTTGGGTGTTCAGCAACGACTTGAAGGGGTTCGAGCCCAACACAGCATTGTCCGAGTACAACTTTTGGTCGAGGACCTGGCTGGACCGTTAGTTAGACTTCTTCCGGTAATCCTTGATGCCCTCCTCCAGGGCCGTCAGGGGCAATAGAGCACATTTTATCCGCACAGGGTATTGCCGTACTACCTGTAAGGCCAAGAGGTCGCCTAATGCAGCTTCATCGCCATCGACACCGTTCTTCATAGCGTCCCGGAACCGCTCACCCAGTTCTTCCACCTCGGGCAGAGATTTGCCGTTCAGCAGTCCGGAGAGCATGGAGGTTGCTGCCTGGATGATGGAGCAGCCTTCGGCACGGGCGCTTACGCCGGATACGTTGCCTTGACCGTCCAGCTTGAGTTGCAGGATAGCCCGGTCACCGCAGAAGGGATTGAACTCCTCTCCTTCCACATCGGCGTCATTGATAGGCGCGCTGTTGCGGGGGCTACGGAAGTGTTCCATGACTAAGTCGCCGTAGAGGCCGTCTAAAGGGACGTCAGGCAGTTGGGGCATAATTTCAATCAGCCATCTGGAAAAATCGAATTCAACTTGGCACACGGTAAGTAGCCAACCGCTTGGAATGAACCATGGCTACGCCCGCCGCTTACTCGGTCGTTACTTCTGATTCACCGGAGAGGGCCGCGTTCATGGTGTGCCAAGCTAGAACGGCGCACTTGATGCGGGTGGGAAATTCGTTGATGCCAGAGAGGGTTTCCAAGTCACCTAGCGTGTCCAGATCAATCTCGCCGCCAGGTTCGGTAATCATGTAGTGGAAAGCCTCGAAAATCTCTTGGACTTTCTCGAGACTCTGACCCTTGATGCTCTGGGTCATCATGGATGCCGAGGCCCGGGAGATGGCGCAGCCGGAGCCCTGGAACCCGACGTCATCAATCACCCCGTCAACAACCTTGAGATAGAGGGTGATCTGGTCGCCGCACAGGGGATTGTAGCCGTCAGCCGTCTGGCTCGCGTCATCAATTTTCTTGAAGTTGCGGGGCTTGCTGTTGTGCTCCAGGAGAATCTCCTGGTAAAGGTCGCTAAGACCAGCCATTAACTGAACACCTCTAAAACCCGGTCGATACCCTTAATCAGCGCGTCTATGTCTTCCTTGGTATTGTAGAAAGCGAGAGAAGCCCGGGTGGTGGCGGGTATCTGGAAACGCTGCATCACCGGCTGGGCGCAGTGGTGGCCGGTCCGTACGGCGATGCCTTGTCCATCCAGAATCGTCCCGATGTCGTGGGGATGGGCTTTGTCCATCACGAAAGATAGAATACCGGTCTTATGACCGGCCGTGCCGATTATTTTTAGCCCTTCGATTGATGACAAAGCGTCGGTGCCGTACCGGAGCAGCTCGTCCTCGTGAGCGGTGATCTGGTCAAAGCCCAGGTTATTTACGTAGTCGATGGCCGCGCCCAATCCAATGGCTCCAGCGATATCTGGTGTTCCGCCCTCGAATTTGTAGGGCAGGTCGTTGTAGATGGTCTTTTCAAAGGTAACCGACTTGATCATCTCGCCGCCACCAAGGAAGGGCGGCATGGCCTCCAGGTACTCGGACTTGCCGTAGAGAATACCGATGCCGGTAGGTCCGAATAATTTGTGGCCGGAAAACACGTAGAAATCGCAGTCGAGTTCCTGCATGTCCACAGGCATGTGTGGGACTGCTTGAGCGCCGTCTAGCAAGACTGGCGCTCCGTGGGCGTGAGCCATGTCCACTATCTGGGCGGTGGGTAGGATGGTGCCCAATGCATTGGATACATGGGTGATGGAGACCAGCTTGGTGTGGGGACTGAGCATCTTTTCGTACTCGTCCATGAGCAGTTCTCCGGAGTCGTCAATGGGCACGACCCGCAGATTGGCTCCCTTTTCCTCGCACAACATCTGCCAGGGAACGATGTTGGAGTGGTGCTCCATGTTGGAGACGATGATGTCGTCGCCGGGGCCTATGTTCTGCCGCCCGTAGGAGTAAGCCACCAGGTTGATCCCTTCCGTGGTGTTCCTAGTGTAAATTATCTCTTTGTCGTCGCGGGCATTGATGAACTGCCGGATCTTGGTTCGTGCGCCCTCATAACCATCAGTCGCCTGCTGGCTCATGGTATGGACGCCGCGGTGCACATTGGAGTTGGTAGTGGTGTAGTAATCGACGATGGCATCAATCACGGACTGGGGTTTCTGTGACGTTGCGCCGTTGTCCAAGTAGACCAGTGGGTTACCATTCACCATCTGCTTCAAGATGGGGAAATCGTCACGGATCTGGTTGACGTTAAATTTGGTTGTCATTTACCCCCCGCGACGGGCAGGCTTTTATCGGGGATCGCAGCGGAGAAAAGGTCATCTAGATAGTCGCGCAGAGGTTCCGGCTGGACCTTGTCTATAATCTCACTAGCGAAGGCGTGAACTAGCATCCGGCTGGCCGCGTCTAAGTCCAAGCCCCGGCTGCGCAGGTAGAAAAGGGTGTCGGCGTCTATGTGCCCAGCGGTAGCGCCATGGTTGCATTTCACATCGTCGGCGTAGATCAGAAGACTGGGCTTGCTGTCCACTTCGGCCAACTTGGAGAGAATCAGGTTCTTGTCGGTCTGCTCCGCGTCGCTCTTTTGGGCGTCCCGGCGCACCATCACCTCGCCACCGAAAACCGCCCGCGACTTGCCGTCCAATATTCCTTTGTAGTTCAAACGGCTGGTGCAGTGGGGTTGAGCGTGATCGATGCTGATTAGGTTGTCGATGTGTTGATTGTCGGCAGTGAGGTACAGGCCGTTCAACGAGCAATATGCGCCCGGTCCATCCAACAGGACTTGAAGGTCGTTCCTGGCCAGCGCGGTGCCTAGGGCGAAAGACGCCGAATTGAAGCTGCTGTCCTTTTCTTGTTTGACCCGGCTGGTGCCGACATGGAAGGCTTTCTCCCCTTCCAAGAGCAACCGGTAGTGGTCGATTCGCGCTCCATCTGCGAGTGAAAACTCAGTGACGGCGTTGGTGAAATACTCGCTGTCCTTGGGACCAACGTAGCTTTCCACAACTGTGACATCGGTGTTCTTGCCGGCAACGATCAAAGTCCTGGGGTGGGTTACCTTTGGAGCCGCGCCGCCAGCCGTGATGTAGGAGAGGCGGACAACCACTGGCTCAGCACGGCCGTCGGGGATATTGATGTAAGCCCCGTCATGAAGGAAAGCCGTGTTCAGCGCCGCGAAAGCGTCATCGTTATAGGGAGCATATCGGCCGACCTGGCTCTCCAAACCGGAACGATTCTCAGAAGTAATCGACGCCATGCTGTCGGCGGTAACTCCGTTTGCGCCGTTGGCCGGCGACGAGAGTTCCGCGGAATAATGGCCGTCGACATAGACCAGATCGTAGACCGCTGGACCATCTATTTTATAGCTGGGCGCCAAAGATTTTGAACCATTGGCGGATGTGACCCTTTCGGGGGGGAAAAAGTCAGCCTTGGCTATGGGGCCAACATTGGTGTACTTCCAGCGTTCGTTGCCCCGTCGGGCCGTGGGGAACCCGGTCTCATTGAACTTGGCCCAGGCATTGCCCCGCAAGTCCTTAAGCCAGGCAGGGTCTACCGCTCCCGGTCCTTGTGACAAAGACTGGAAATCGGCAAAGTATTGGGCAAATTTGGCAGTTGGTGTGGTCATGAGGTTCGGTGTCGCAGGGTGCGCTACACGCCTGCGTCAACGGATTCTTTGATCCAGTCGTAACCCTTCTCTTCCAGTTCGTGGGCCAGTTCAGGGCCGCCAGACCGTACGATGCGCCCGTCGAATAAAACGTGAACGTGATTGGGCGTGATGTAATCAAGAATCCGCTGGTAGTGAGTCACCAAGACCACAGCATTCTCGGGAGAACGTAGCAGATTGACCCCATCGGCGACGATGCGCAGGGCATCGATGTCCAAGCCGGAATCGGTCTCGTCCAGCAGAGCCAGCTTGGGTCCAAGCACGGCCATCTGAAGGATCTCGTTTCTTTTCTTTTCGCCGCCGGAAAAGCCTTCGTTGACGGCTCTCTTAACCAGGTCGGGGTCAATCTGAACCTGCTCGACCTTGGCCTTCAGCATCTGGTCGAACTCCCGGGCGCTCATCTCTTCTTCGCCGTGGTGGACCCGCCGAGCGTCTACCCCTGCCTTGAGGAATTGCCAAGCGCGCACTCCGGGGAGCTCCAGGGGATATTGGAACGCCAGAAACAGGCCCATGCGGGCCCGGATCTCAGGTTCCAGCTTCAACAGGTCCTGACCCTCGAACAAGACCTCGCCGCCAGTAACTGCGTAGTCGGGGCGACCAGCTAGGACGTTGGCCAGAGTGCTCTTACCGGAGCCGTTGGGTCCCATGATGGCATGGACTTCGCCGGGAAATACCTCTAGGTCGATACCTTTAAGAATATCCAGATCGCCAGCCGAGGCGGTGAGACCCTTGACGGAAAGTAAGGGTTTGGAGCCATTCGCAGCGGCAGCCATCTAGCCCACCGCTCCTTCCAAGCTAACTTTAAGGAGCTGAGACGCTTCCATGGCGAACTCGAATGGGAGTTCTTGGAAGATCCCTCGGCAGAAGCCGTTGATAATCATAAAATGGGCGTCCTCGACGGACATACCCCGTTGTTGGCAGTAGAAGAGCTGGTCGTCACTGACCTTGGAGGTCGACGCCTCATGCTCTAGCTGGGCAGTGGGGTTCTTCACTTCTATGTAGGGAACGGTATGGGCGCCGCACCTGTCTCCGACCAACAGAGAGTCGCACTGGGTAAAGTTCTTCGCACCATCGGCGGAGGGCAGTATCTTGACCAGACCACGATAGGTAGCATTGCCCTGCCCAGCAGAGATACCCTTGGCAACAATGGTGCTGCGGGTATTCTTGCCTTTGTGAATCATCTTAGTGCCGGTGTCCGCCTGCTGATGATTGTTGACCAGGGCTACCGAATAGAACTCGCCAACCGAGTTGTCGCCTTCTAAAATAACGCTGGGATACTTCCAGGTGATGGCGGAACCGGTCTCCACCTGGGTCCAAGAAATCTTGGCATTCTTGCGGGCGATACCGCGTTTGGTCACGAAATTGTAAACGCCTCCATTGCCGTCCTTATCACCGGGAAACCAGTTCTGAAGGGTGGAGTACTTGATCTCTGAGTTGTCCAAGGCCACCAACTCGACCACTGCGGCGTGAAGTTGGTGGGCCTTCCTGGCAGGAGCGGTACACCCTTCAAGGTAGCTGACGTAGGAGCCTTCTTCGGCGATGATCAGTGTCCGTTCGAACTGGCCGGAGTCAGCCTGGTTTATGCGGAAGTAGGTCATCAACTCTATGGGACAGCGCACACCCTTTGGGATGTAGACAAAGGAACCGTCACTGAAGACGGCCGAGTTCAACGTGGCGTAGAAGTTATCTCCGTAGGGGACCACGGAACCCAAGTATTTCTGGACCAGTTCAGGATGCTCTTTCACTGCTTCGCTGATCGGGCAGAAGATTATACCTTGTTTCTCTAGCGTTGCTTTGTAGGTGGTGGCTACGGAGGCGCTGTCTAAGACTGCGTCCACCGCCACACCGGCAAGGCGCTCTTGTTCCTGGAGTGGAATGCCCAGCTTAGCGAAAGCTTCCAGAATCTCCGGGTCGACCTCATCCATACTCTTTGGCGCGTCGGTCTTGGGCGCGGCGTAGTAGTAGATGTCCTGGTAGTCGATTGGCGGATAGCTAACGTTGGCCCAGGTGGGCGCTTGTTGCTTCAGCTTGAGCCAATGGCTAAATGCTTTAAGGCGCCACTCCAGCAACCACTCGGGTTCTTCCTTCTTAGCGGAGATTAGCCGGACGATATCCTCATTTAGTCCCTTGGGGGATAAGTCGGCCTCTATATCGATCTCGAAACCCCACTTGTAATCTGAATCTAACTCAGAGGAAGTGGCGTTCCGTGAAATGACCTTGGGTGTGGTCATTGATTGCTCCTAGTTTGGTTCTGGGCGGTGGCCTAATCTGAGGCTATAATAGCTGTGTTCAATCGGCAATTTAACATTGTCGACTAACTTGGTCAACAATTATGCTAACACTCGTGTTTGAGGCTGTCAACGAGTTTCGTAATCGACTGAGTCGGAGGTATTAGAAGGTCGAATTTGAGCGTCCGAGAGGAATCATTCCTAGGCAGTGTTTGACCTTTTGGGGAGTGGGCCAGTAAAGTCATTTAACCAAATTTCGAAATATTTAGTATTGTTTATTACGAAACTTGATTATATTTGACCTTAATTCGCACCCACAGTGTATTATTTTTGTTTATACGATAGAATCGTCTCTTTTAAAATTGCGAAATCGTGACATTCTCACCCATCTACGAGGTCATACGGAATGCCTAGCGAAATCCTGTTGGCAGACTGCCATACCCATCTAGACCAATACCCATCGGCTGAGATGACCAAGATATTGGAACGGGCCAGTGACTCAGGTGTAGTCTTCGCGGTCTGCGCCGGCACTACACTACAATCAACCCAAGATTGCATCGACCTAGCTGATCAGCACGAACCGCTTTTCGCCGGAGTCGGGATCCATCCTATGGAAGCCCGGGACCCAGTCACCGATGAGATATACGCCGAACTTGAACGCATGGGAAAATCGTCATCCAAAGTGGTATGCATCAGTGAAGTAGGGTTGGACTATCTGCCCGCCTCACCGGACCCCGCCGTTCAAGACCAGGTATTTAGGGCCCACATCCGGCTGGCGCGCAGCCTCAAACTGCCGGTCATCTTCCACTCACGAGAGTCTCACCCAGATGTATTCAAGGTCCTGCGCGAGGAGAACGCCGGCGAGGTTGGTGGGGCGATGCACTACTTTCAAGGCGACGAGGCCACGGCGCGGGAGGCCATCGACTGTGGTTTCTACATCTCATTAGCCCGCCCGTTGACCCGGTTGCCAGAGTTACAGGAAGTCGCCAAAGTCATCCCACTGGAGAACATGGTTCTGGAGACCGATGCGGCGCCCCAACCCTTCAAAAAATATCGCACCAATTGGACGGAGCCCAGACACGTCCAATCGGTGGCTGAGACCCTGGCGGAGATCAAAGGCATCTCGGTCGAGGAGGTCGCAGAGGTCACTACGAGAAATCTGGCGCGCTTGTTGCGGCTTGAGCGCTTCATCGAAGCGGTATAACGGCCATGGTCAACCGGTCTTACAACGGCGGTCGGTCCTCAGGTCAGTTGAATTTCCACCAACTGTATATCTTCCAGACGGTGGCGAGCCACCTGAGCTTCTCTCGTGCCGCTGAAGCGATGGAAATCACCCAACCTGCCGTATCTATCCAGGTCCAAGAGTTGGAGAAATTCCTGGGTGTCACCCTATTCCACCGGCGGTCCCGCGGTCTGAGGATCACTGAAGCAGGGGAGGCGGTCCTAGCCTATTCCCTACAGATATTCGCGCTGTCCAGTCAATTGATGGAAACCGTCCAAGAGATGGAAGACCTCCAGTCGGGCCGCCTTGTCCTCGGCGCCAGCTCCACGCCTGGCGAATATGTACTCCCAATGATCGTCGGCCGGTTCCGTCAGATCTATCCCGGAATACGCGTTGAATTGGCCATTGGAAACACCCGGACCATCGTCCAACGGATATTGGACCGGGAAATGGCCTTGGGAATGGTTGGCGACCACGTGGAAGAACACTCCAGCGAGTTGGAAATTGTCGACTTCCAAGACGACGAGATCGTTCTGGTGGCGGCGCCTAGCCATCTTGCGGCGGGCTCGGTCCGGCCGAGCGCTGAGCAGATGATGGAACTGGGCCTGATTGCCAGGGAGGAAGGTTCGGCAACTCGTTCGGCGGCCGAACGCCAATTCCGGGAATTGGGATTCACTCCCAGGGTAGCGTTCGAGTTAGGCAGCAATCAGGCTGTTAAACAGGCAGCAATGGCCGGTGGAGGTATAGGAATCATTTCCCGGTTGGGCATCACCGCCGAGGTGGCTGCCGGCATGCTTGTAGTCCTCGATGTCGTTGGCTGGGACTGCCGCCGCCCATTGACATTGATCCAAACCAAAGACCGCTATCTCTCACCCTCCCAACGCGCTTTCCGCGAATTCCTCATGGCCGAAAGGCCATCTTTTTCCGGTTCACCGCCCACTCAATAACCCCTGAGAAGCCGCTCGCGGTCGCCTGAGGTAGGCCTGGGGCCGGTTTTTGCTAGGGATTGAGCGCTTGTTGGGCCAGTGATACCATTGACCTTGCCAGCCCCAGCCCGGTATTTTTCAACCAGTTAACTCGGAATTTGGTAATCTTAAGGCAAGCTTCAGAGACTAATAACCTAGTGCGAAGTCGACTAAAGACACCAACCACCCAGCCGACGGAGACAGACCAGATGTTACCCGACAAATGCCAGATGGCCCTTAAAGAATGGGCGGTAACTGTTGATGCCATGGCCAAGGGAGACCAGGTGCTCCTGCTGCGCAAAGGCGGTATCCACGAAGATGGCAAAGACTTCCGCGTGATTCACCGCGAGTTCCTGTTCTACCCAACCTACCTTCACCAAAAAGAAGACCTGTTGCAGCCGGCCTATCAGCCCGCATTGCGCAAGTTGTTGGAGCAACCACAGGAGAATGACCGCATCACTTTTAGCTACTGGGCAAGGGCCGAAGAAGTGCTGGAGATATCCGAGCAAAAAAAGGTGGACAATCTAGAGCCTCATCACATCTGGACGACCGCCTACGCCCAGTCGAAGCTCCACTGGAAACCTATGCTCCCCATGTCGGTGCTTCTCCTCCGCATCTACAAACTCGAGCAACCGGTCACCGTTCCTTACCTGCCGGAATACGGAGGTTGCACATCATGGGTTGAAGTTTTGTCGGACGTCAACCTTGGCCGGATGGAACCAGTCTTAAACGACGCCAAATTTCAGCGCCGCTGCGACGATATCAAGGGAAGCCTAGGACTTACAATAACCACTGGCTAATCGCCATCGAACCCAGGCATATAAGAAGGGCGAATGGGCAAGTTGCTCTCCATGCTGGAGGCAGAAGGCAGAAAAAGAGGCCTGATCAGATCTGGGCAGACGGTCGATGCCAAGGCCGCCTTCGCATTGCTGAAGGACATGCCCTACCAGAGAGCCAGCACAAGGGAACCTGAAGCCATTATTCAAGAGGGGCGGGCATCTGCTCTGGAAAACACTATTTCCTGTATCAAATCTTCCGGGAAGAAGGGTTGGAGTCACGGGTGATAATGTGCACCCACCGGTTCACCGAGGAAACCACAGCAGATTTCCTGCCCGAATTGGGCGAAGTCGTGGCTCGGTGCCAGACGTCAATATTTATATCCGGCTCAATACCGAAGCCGGTTGGATGACGGTAGACGCAACCTGGCCTACAAAGGTGGCGTCACTGGGAATGACGGTCAAAACTGTTTCGAGTCGGGAAACGGCATGACCTTGGCCTGCAACCCAATAGAAACCTACGAGGTGCCAGAGGGTCGGAAACCTCAGAGATTTAAAGAAGAACTTATCGAGATATTCTGCGGCTCCCAGACCGATGACCGGGACCGGTTCATCAATGGGCTGCCCGAGTGGCTGAGCAATTTCACTACCTGGATATAGGCATAGACATAAGGGATTAAGGACGTATTCACAATGAAGTTTCGCAAATTGCCCCGCACCGATCTGGTTCTATCAGAAGTGGGGTTCGGAGTCTGGACCGTAGCCACAAATTGGTGGGGCAAGATAGAAGATGCCGATAAAGCGGCCCTGTTAGAGAATGCCGTTGAAGAAGGGATCAATTTTTTCGACACGGCCGACACCTACGGTGATGGCTTTGGCGAAGAGATACTGGCCACCGTCCTTGGACACAAGCGCAACGATATCGTCATCGCTACAAAATTCGGCTATGACATCTACGACCCAACTCCCAGGGACGGCCACAAAGAACGGGCGCAGAAGTTTGATAAAGAGTTCGTGAAATACGCCTGCGAGCAGAGCCTCAGACGCCTAGGAACCGATTACATCGACCTATACCAGGCCCACAACATCAAGTTAGCGGACCTCGAGCGCGACGAACTGTTCGAAACTCTGGAACAGCTTCAGTTTGAAGGTAAAATACGCCACTATGGCGTGGCATTAGGGCCGGATATCGGCTGGGTTGAAGAGGGGGAATACACCCTGACCCAGCGCCAGGTGGCCAGCGCCCAGGTGATCTACAGCATCATGGAGCAGGACCCAGCCAAGCACTTCATGAGGCTAGCCAAAGAAAACGAAGTTGGCTTACTATCGAGGGTCCCACACGCCTCGAACACCCTCACCGGAGAGTTCGACGACGGCCTACCAACCTTCGACGCTGACGACCACCGCGCCCACCGCAAGAACGAGTGGCTGGAAGAAGCTATGAAGAAAGTCGCCCGGGTCCGTTTCTTGGTGCAAGAAGACACGCGGACCATGGCTCAATCAGCAATTCAATTCGTGCTGAAGCAGCCGTCAATAATATCGGTACTGCCCAATTTCACCAACCTATTGGAACTCAAAGAGTACACAAGCGCATTGGAAACTCCGGAGATCAGTGACGAGGAACAGGCCAAGTTGGACGAGTTGTGGGAACATGGCTTCGACGTCTCAGAGCCGGAGCCCCAGTTCCGCGAAATTTAGCCCCCTATTATAACAACCTGAATGCGCCAAGGAGACTAGTATAGAGCGGGTTAGATTCTAACGATTAACAGAATATATGGCTGAATTATTACGGTTTTCGTATTTCATAGGCGTGAACTTCGGCCATTTTACTTTCCGGCCAAAGTTGATTTAATCTCTGATAACGTTATATAGTCCGGTGGTTGAGCCTAGAGCCCTTGCTCTGGACACGGGGTACCGAAAGCCCGAAAGGGTATAGGCCGATGGGAGGGAGTGCCGATGACTATTCAAGCGCCTGATACCTTGAAGTTCGTCTACCGGTTTGACGAGGGGAATGCCTCGATGGGGGATCTCCTTGGGGGCAAAGGGAGAAATCTCTGTGAGATGGTCCAGTTGGGACTGCCGGTTCCGCCAGGTTTCGTCATCTCGACCCAGGTGTGCCGCGACTACCTAACCAAGCAGCAAACTATTCCTGAAGGGCTAGAAGAGTCGATCAAAGAGAATATCCACCTGCTTGAACGATCCATCGGCCGCAACTTCGGTTCAACCTCTAGTCCTCTTCTAGTGTCCGTCCGCTCCGGAGCGCGCGTCTCCATGCCCGGAATGATGGACACCATCTTAAACCTGGGAATCAACGACCAAATTGTTGAAGGACTGGCCTCCATGATGGGCGATTCGCGCCCAGCCTATGACGCCTACCGACGCTTCATCCAGATCTACTCTGAAGTCGTCATGGATGTGGACCCCGAGCCCTTTGAGAGGGTACTTGCCGAGCATAAAGCAAAGGCCGGAGTCACCCTCGACCATCAACTGTCCACCGAGCAACTTCGCGAACTGGTGACTGACTTCAAGCAGGTAACCATTGAGGCCGCCGGTTCTAAACCGCCATCCGACCCTTGGGAACAACTGATGACCGCCGTAGAGGCAGTGTTCCGAAGTTGGAACACACCCCGGGCCATCTTCTACCGTGACCACAACAAGATAGAGCACGATATGGGCACCGCCGTGACCATAATGGCTATGGTCTTCGGCAATCTCGGCCCAACCAGCGGTACCGGGGTATTGTTCACCCGAAATCCCTCCACCGGCAAAAAGCAGGTCTATGGGGAGTTCCTGACCAACGCTCAGGGCGAAGATGTGGTAGCCGGTGTTCGCACTCCGGAGCCCATCTCCAGTCTCCAAGATGTCATGCCAGAGATATACGGCCAACTCATGGAATTGGGCGGTGATCTCGAAAACCATTACTCAGACATGCAGGACATGGAGTTCACCATAGAGAACTCCCGGCTTTTCCTGCTGCAGACCCGTAACGCCAAACGTACCGCCCTTTCAGCAGTTAGAACGGCAGTGGATATGGCCCATGAAGGCCTGATCACACAGGACCAGGCGCTGCTTAGAGTGGACGCGGAAGAGATCTCCAATCTCCTGGTCCCTCAGTTCTCCGACGACCTGGACAACGATGAATCGGAAAACCGCTTCCTAGCCCGCGGAGCCCCGGCGTCCCCCGGCGCTGCCTCCGGGACCGTCTGCTTCGATGCAAACAAGGCCGCCCAACTAGCAGCCGCCGGAGTGGCGGTGATCCTGGTCCGGCCTGAGACCAAGCCAGACGATATCCACGGAATCACGGCAGCCGTAGGTGTCGTAACCAGCCGCGGCGGGGTAACCAGCCACGCGGCGGTGGTAACCAGAGGCCTGGGCAAGCCATGCATCGTAGGCTGCGAAGGGATTCAGATTGACCTGGAAGCCGGTCTGTTCACAGCCGGCGATAGGACGGTCAAAGAAGGCGAGCATATCAGCATGGATGGCGCCTCAGGATCGGTCTATCTGGGAGAACTGGCCACGGTGAATACCAGATTGGAAGACTTGCCAGAAGCCAACGAGTTGCTGGGCTGGGCCGACGATACGCGAGAGCTTGGCGTTATGGCCAACGCGGACACCCCATCAGACGCAACCCAAGCCCTGAACATGGGCGCCGAAGGCGTCGGCCTCTGCCGCACCGAGCACATGTTTTTGGACCCCATCAGGCTGCCATCGGTCCGCCAGATGCTGCTCAACGCCGAGGCTGCCGAAGCCTGGCGCAGGGAGAATAACGACCGGGTCTTCCGGGCCGAGAATGAAACCGATGCCTCTCAAGCTGTGAAGGATTTTTACGAAGCCTTGGAGCAGGTCCGAGATCTTCAGACCGGCGATTTCAGCGGGATCCTCCAGGTCATGGGCCCTCGGCCCGTGATCATCCGCCTCTTGGACGCCCCCCTCCATGAGTTCCTCCCTCCATATGAAACTTTGTTAATCGAACTTATGGAGTTACGCCACGTCGGCGCTGCCTTGGAAGAACAAGAGAAAAAAGAAACCTTCTTGCACCTGGTGGACTCGCTACGTGAGTCAAATCCCATGCTGGGGCACCGCGGCTGCCGTTTGGGCCTGAGTTTCCCCGCCATTTACCGCATGCAGGTGGAAGCGATAATCACCGCCGGCGCCCTGCTGGTGAAAGAAGGCCTGGACGTTAGCCCTGAGATCATGATCCCACTGACCGTGGATGTTGAAGAGATGCACCGGCTCCGGGAGGACCTGAGCCTGGTCGCATCCAATGTTCAGGAACGCCTCGGGGTCAAGGTCCACTACAAGTTCGGCACCATGATCGAGACTCCCAGAGCGGCTCTGACCGCCGGTGAGATCGCCAAGGAATCCGAGTTCTTCAGCTTCGGCACCAATGACCTAACCCAGATGGTCTTTGGCTTCAGTCGTGACGACGCCGAGGGCAAGTTCCTCCGACGTTATGTCGATGAGGGCGTGCTGCCCAACGACCCATTCGCGTCAATCGACCCGCAGGGAGTGGGGGCGTTGGTGAAAATTGGAGTGGACGCCGGACGCCGTGAGCGGCCAAACCTGGAGATCGGCATCTGTGGTGAACACGGCGGGGACCCGGCCAGCGTGGCGTTCTGCCATGAGGTTGGACTCGATTACGTAAGCTGCTCGCCTTTCCGCGTGCCGGTGGCCCGGCTGGCAGCTGCCCAAGCAGCGCTGACCAGCAACAACTAGACCTCTCCAATTTTTGGTTAAAAGATCGACGGCGCTCACATTGAATCGAGCGCCGTCGGCGTTTCCATCAAGCATTCTTGACCCTATTTTGGCCCTGAGCTAGACTTCGTATCAAGCCAATTTCGCTGAATAGAAGGAGTTCCCGTTGACGACTACACCCCCTGAGGCCCGAGTTCAGATCGTAAATATGGTCCGTGACTTTGTGAATAGGGAAGTGGAACCGGTGGCCGCAGAATACGACCGCGAGGACACTATCCCCTACGACCTCATCGACCGCATGAAAGAGTTGGGGCTTTTCGGCATCACAGTGCCTGAGGAATATGGTGGCATGGGGTTGGACTATACGACATTTGCCTCCATTTTCGAGGAACTGAGCAAGGGTTTCATGACCCTCAGTGGGGCCATCGGGACGCACCACATCCTGACCTATGTTCTGACTCACTACGGTACCGAGGAACAGAAGCAGAGGTTCCTACCAGACCTGGCTTCCGGACGCAAACGGGGCGGACTAGCCCTCACCGAGCCCAGCGGCGGCACCGACATGGCTAACCTTCAGACCACCGCAACCAAGGACGGCGAAGAGTACAGTATCAACGGCACCAAGATGTTCATCACCAACGGTCGGTCCGGAGACATGTTTTGCCTGTTGGCCCGCACCGATCCCGACATGGAGCCTCGGCATAAGGGGATAAGCTGCTTCGTAGTGGAGAAGGGCGGACCCGGCTTTGACGTAGGAAAGGACCTGGACAAACTCGGCTACCGGGGACTGGACACTAGCGAGTTGATCTTTAACAACTTCGCGGTCCCGGAGAATAACCTGATCGGTGGAAAAGAGGGCGCCGGATTTGGGATGGTTATGAGTGGCCTGGAGACCGGCCGCATCAACATAGCCGCCCGGGCGGTAGGCGTGGCGCAAGCGGCATTCGAGGCCGCTATCAAATATTCACAGCAACGGGAGACCTTCGGCAAACCCATCTCCGAGCACCAGGCGATCCAGCTCAAGTTGGCAGATATGGCCACCAAGATTCAGGCGGCCCGGTTATTGGTCTACGATGCTGCAGGCAAAAAAGACACCGGCCAGCGGGTAGACCTGGAATCGGGCATGGCCAAGTTGTTTGCTAGCGAGGTTTGTCTGGAAGTGGCCATGGAGTCCATGCGCGTCCACGGGGGTGTTGGGTACATCAAGGATTCGCCGGTGGAGCGGTATTATCGTGACGCCCCCCTCATGGTTATCGGAGAGGGCACCAACGAAGTCATGCGGCTGGTGATCGCCAAGCAGTTGCTTAGGTTGCCCGAATATCAGTTGTAACTAGTATCCAACAATCCGGTCTGGTGAGTTAACGTTAAAGCCCCTCCCCAGCTGGGGAGGGGCTTTGTTCGCCGATGATAGGTTGATGAGTGGCTAGCGCCCTTTCCACTGGGGCTTGCGCTTCTCGGCGAAGGCTTTGGGGCCTTCTTTGGAGTCCTCAGTAAGAAGGAGGCGGTCATACATCTGGTAGGTCAGAGCTGAGATGTCTTGGTTGGACATATTCAGGCCGCGGTAGGCCAGTTCTTTGAAGGTCTGGACCGCCAGGGGGGCGTTGTCCGCGATCTGCTGGGCCATGGCCATGGCCTCTTCCATCAGGTCACCGGCGGGCACCACCTTGTTCAAAAATCCCATGTCATAGGCGCGCTGTGCCGTCACCGGCTGAGCGGTCAAGACCAGCTCCAGCACCGACGCCAGATTCATCTGCTTGGGCAGTATTGCGCCGAAGGGTGGCAGCAGGCTCCACCTGGTTTCGGAGATGCCAAGTTTGGCCTCGTCAGACGCGATGCGCAGGTCGCACATCTGGGCTATGGACCAACCGCCGGCCAAAGCAAAACCGTTCACAGCGGCAATCATGGGCTTCCAGGTCCGGGGCCACATGAAAGGACTCTCCTTGGTCATGCTGGCAGAAGCATCGGCTTGGATACCTGCGGCGTTGTCGTCCGCCCGTTCTTTCAAGTCCCGGCCTGAGCAAAATGCCCGTCCGGCGCCGGTGATTATCGCGACATATGCCTCGGGGTCCCCATCAAACTCGACGATGGCATCCGCAAGCTCCTTTCGCAGCAGCCGGTTGATGGCGTTCAGAGAGTCCGGCCGGTTGAGGGTCATGGTAACGATGTTGCCCTGTTTTTCGTAGAGGATCGTCTCAGCCAATGTTGGTAACTCCTAAGGGAAATTTGTTCAAGTCCCTACGCGTAGGGCCCCAAGTATGCTCCGCCGATGACATGGATGTGACCGTGGCTCTGGCTCTGCATGCCGTCATGGCCGAAATTCGAGAGTATACGGAATCCGTTGGGCGAGTACATAGCGCCCATGTCCACCGCCAAGTTGCCCATCCGAGTCAACAGGCCACTACTCCATACCTGTATCTGGCTCATGTGTTTGCGGGGCATGACCAGCAACATCAACGGTACCCAGGTGAGCTTGTTTACGATGACCATTAGATCGTCATCCAGGTAGCGGTATTTAGCCGGTTCTTGGCCGTCTGATATCCGGCAGAATACGCAGTTGAGGTCTGAACTCAAGAGAAGTTTGTCCTTATATTTTGGCGGCCCGGCCTGGCGGCTGGGATTAATGGCTCGCTTTGAGACTATAGATTGCCCCCTTTTTCTTGTCAACGAAGGCCATTATTCCGGTGCGGAATCATCCGGTCTTGCCGGGGTTGGCGTGACCAATCAAGGCCGGAAATGACGCAGCCTGTGATATCATTCCCAGCGGAGGACGCCATGTTCAGATTAGCCGTGCTGACGGTCAGCACATCGGGCTCCCAGGGCAAACGGGATGACAGCAGCGGACAAGCCATCAAAGACCTGCTGGAAGGCGCTGACTTTCAGGTTGCCCGCTATGAAATTGTGTCCGACGATAAAGACATAATTTCGGCGAAGTTGGCCGAATGGGCCGACTCTGACGATGTTGACCTAATCGTAACAACAGGCGGCACCGGACTCGGGCGCTACGATGTTACTCCCGAAGCTTGCTTAGCTATACTGGACAAAGAGGTGCCCGGCATGGCGGAAGCGATGCGGGCAAAAACTTTGGAGTTTACGCCGATGGCTATGATCAGCCGTTCGGTAACGGGGATCCGGGGGAATACCCTGATAATCACTCTGCCGGGTAGCACCAAGGGGGTCCAGGAATGTTTGGCCGTGGTGATGCCGGTGATACCTCACGCGCTGGAATTGCTCCACCGCGAGACCGTTAGCGAACACCCCCGTTAGACAGGTCTGCCCATTTTCCGCCCTGTTGAAGCTGCGTCTTTAAACCGAGGACCAGCGGCAGCATACTGGCGTCCTGATTTCAAATACTAAAGAGCTGTGAAAATGAGCGAAGATAGCAGTCAAGAACAGGTGGTTTACTGGCCCAGGGTTAAAGAGATTCTGGACGGAATCATGGGCCGATGGATCGAGCGCTGGGACCGGCAACCGTTGCCCGGCATTCACGCATATTACTGGGAAACCGCTGAAGACATCCAAGCGGCAGTATTGTCAGGTCTTCGGGCTATTGAGCCCGGACTTCCGGCAAGGGAAACAAATCTTGTGAAGTCTCTAGCTAGGGCCGTGGGGACTTCGGGGAAGATGCCCTTACGTGGGCCATTCTTGTCGACAGAAGAGGTCGATGAGATAGTGGCTTGGATTGACGGCGGGATGCCTGGCGGGCCGTAGCGGCGGCTACCTAAATTTTGATCAATCAAAAAAGGGAGAGCCGGGGCGCTGCCCCGGCTCTCCCTTTTTGCCTTTCTTAGTTGCTGTACGGTGCGGGTTAGACCAGCGCAGGTTCAGCTTCCTTGATGTAGATCTGGAGGCGGTTCCGGGTGTGGTCAATGATCACGATCCGGCCCTCAGGATCAATCTTGACGCCGCAGGGGTGGCACAGTTTCTTTTCGTAGTCGGGGTCGCTGGCGAAAGCAAGCGAGCGCTGCCGGATCATATCCGGATTGGAAGCCAGCTTGTCCCGGCCCCACTTGGAAAGCACTGCTTCCCCTTGGAACTCGGTGATGTACCGGCCATCGGGAGCGAATACCTGCACGCGGTTGTTCATCCAGTCGGCAACGTAGATGTCGCCATCTGCGTCCACGGCCAGACCGTTGGGACGGTTCAGTTGACCGACGCCGCTGCCCGAGGAGCCGATGGAGGCTTCCCATTGGCCGTCAGCGGTGAACTTCTGGATGCGGTCGTTGCGCCAGTCTGCGATGTAGACGTGGCCCTCACCGTCCAGCGCGATGCCCCAAGGATTGTTAAACTCGCCGTCGGCGCTGCCCTGTTTGCCGAACTGGCTGATGTATTTGCCGTCTAGGCTGAACTTCTGGACCCGGTTGTTGCCGGCGTCAACTACGATGATGTTGTCATCGGAATCGACTGCCAGACCGGACGGTCCGTTGAGTTCGCCGTCTCCAGAACCAGCGACGCCCCACTTGCTGACGAACTCACCGTCTTTGGTAAACTTGCTGATGCGGTTCAGCCATTCGTCGGCCAGGTAGAGATCACCTTTGCTATCCAAAGCGACGGAAGTCGGCCACATGAATTCGCCGTCGGCCTCGCCGTAGGTGCCGAATTCGGTGATGTAGTCTTCGTCCAATGTAACCACGGTAATGTGTACGCCATCCGGCCGGTTCTCATAAGACCGGTTGCAGATGAACACTGTACCGTCGGGCGCGATGGCCATGTCTGTCGGGTTACGGAAACCCGTGCCGGCAAATTCTGCGCGGCCAACAGCATGGCTATGCTTGTATGTTCGGCTAGTTAGGCCGAAAAAATGTGTCGCCATATGCTTTTACCTCTTCTTCCTGTGGTCCGCTGAACCCCTGCGGTCTGGCCAAACAGCCATAAAGCGGGCCCAGCGAATCGTTGCGTTATTTAACCTGAATCGAACTCCGGTTGCTTAACCGATGAACTTAACTCGCTCGTAGTTGCCTCCAACTAAGGGTTCCGGAGCCAACTGGAGCCAGTCTTCCAAGATCGTGGAGTAGACAGACCGGAAATCCAGGTTGAACTTCAGGTTGCCGCCCTCTTCCTGCTGGGAAGGCTCAAGGGAAGGATAGGTACCGTAAACACCACCCTTGACGTGTTCGCCGAGTGCGAAGGCAACGCCAGCAGCGCCGTGGTCTGTGCCAGAGCCGTTGTCGGCTACGCGGCGGCCGAACTCACTGAAGAAGAACAGGGTCACGTTGTCGCTGGCGTCGTGCTCCCGCAGGTCAGTAATGAACGTGTCAACGGTGTTGGAAACGTCTGTCAGCAACGCTGCGTTAGCCTGGGCCTGGTTGGCGTGGGAATCAAACCCATTGTATGGGGATGTGGTGTACAGGACCCGGGAGCCGAAGCCGGCGAGGTGGGTCTGTGCGATGTTCTTCATATACTGGCCGATGGCGGTGGTCGAGTACTCAACACCGGACGTGTAGTTGTCCGGGGCCGTGGACAGAATGTCTGCACCTTTCAAGGCGTCGGTGCCGGTCGCATGGATGTAGTCCATGACTGCGCCGGTGCCGATGGCGGGGGAGTACATGCGGCCGAACACGTCAAGCGCGTCGTTCCGCTGGTTCTCGCCCTCGATACCTGTCAGTAGACCATAGGTCTCTAGGTTACCTACGGAGGCTACCGGAACTCCGTCCATAACCAAGGCTCGGGGAAGGCCGCGGCCAAAGTTAACGGCCGTCAGTACGTTCTCAGAGTTCGGGTCCAACTGTTTGGTGGCCCGGCCCAACCAGCCTTCGGTCCCGATGATTTCCGGCTCACAAGTGTGCCATATGTCCATGGAACGGAAATGGGAGTAGCTAGGAGTGGGGTATCCGATGCCAACGAAGACGGCCAGTTTGCCTTCGTCCCAGTATTTCTTCAGCGGACCCATGGTCGGGTGGAAGCCCAGCTCGTCATTGATAGGAATAATCTGATCTTCGGGAACCGCTAGGGTGGGACGGAAGTCCCGGTAGAAGCCGTTATTGCGAGGGATGACGCAGTTTAAGCCGTCATTTCCGCCAGACAGGGATAGTACTGCCAGGACGGGATCTTTCTTGGTCTGAACCATGATTTCTCCTTACGTGTTTTGATATCTCGAGAGTTAGTCAGCTTACCTGTAGGGGCAAGGATTTACTCGAACTGGAATTCGGCGGTGGCGGCAATCATCTGGAACATTTCACCAGAACGTCGAGTGAACTCGGACTGTTCAGCATCCGTCCCGTGGGTCAGATCACCTTCTTTGGATGCGTGGGAGATCAACTGTCCCATAGTGTCGTCGGTTACGACCACAGGCCCGGTCAGATCCAGACAGCCATTAACGAACTGCTCCGGACTGATCTTATCGCCCAGGCCCATCAGTCGGGCAACGAGAATGCGGACGCCGTCCAATTCGGTGTTGCCTAAGATGTCTGAAGCGAAGTTGATGCGCTCAACCAGCGTGCCGCTGTCGATCCATTCGCGGCCTGTGTGCCAACCCTCAACGGTGGGAGGATTCATGATATCCATGCCCATATATTTAGGCTCTTGGGAAAGCTCGAACAAGCCGGGCTTGTAACCCTTGAACTCGCCGGTCATGCGGAGGAGGCTGACAACCATTTCGGTGGGGTTCTTGACCTTGGCATACCGAACCGCTTCGTCTTTGAAGAAGTCGGATGTGAACAGCACTTCCAACATCGCCTTAACGGAGTGGTCGGAATCCCAATAGGCCTTCTCCATGGCTTCGATGGCCACCTGATCGCGGGGCGGTGTCAGCCGCCATGCCGGAATCTGGGGCTCGTCAGCGACAAAGTAGTTGTACAGGTGCCGGGCGAGGAACCGGGCAGTGGCGGGCTGACGGCAGACAATATCGATAATATCGCTGCCATCCCAGTTACCGGTTTCGCCCAGAAAAGTCTTCTCAGAGTAGTCGTGGTCACCCGGATCGAACCGGAATTCCCAGGGGCTGCGGCCGTGGGGGAACGGAGGATAGGACGGTGCGACGTTCCAACCCGTGAATGCCCTGGCACAAACTTTGACGTCGTCTTCGCTGTAGTTGAAGCCTTCGTCCATTCCAACACCCAGGGAGAAGAGCTCCAAAAGCTCACGGCCATAGTTCTCGTTCAGGTTGGCCTTGTGGCTCTCGGTGTTGTCCAGGTAGTACATCATGCCGGGGTTGGTGGAGAGCTTGAGCAGAAGGTCGTCGAATTTGCCCATCCCCTCTTGGCGGAATATATCGACCATCAGTCCCATCTCTTGACCGCTGTCAATCTTGCTGTGACCGGCACAGAAAATCATGTGCCAGAAAAGCGCTACTTTCTCTTGTAGCTGGCGGGGGCTGTTGATCATGCGCCAAACCCATTGCTGCACGTTGTTTTCGATGGCGGCAGCTTCGTAGTACGAGGGGTTATAGCGAATAAGCAGGTCTTCCTCGACGGCCTCTTGGGTCTCGGGGTTAAGCAATTCTTGGACTACGCTGTCATAACCTTGTGATGCCTTAGCTTCAATCTCATCTCGGCTCGCCCCGAAACCGGCGCGGCGCAAGAGGTGGGCCATCAAGGCAATATCCTGTTCAGCCATGTGCTCCTCCTAGGGGATGCGAATTAGATTAGATTTGGCGGTATTCCACGCCTAATTTGCGGCTACATCAACAAGGCACACCGAGCATGGGTTAATCCCAGGCTCGAAGTACCCCTTATGTAACATTGATTACAAGGAAGAAATATAAACTAATGTGGAAGCAGTGTCAAATGATTTTGCGCTAGATGTTGTCGAAGCTAATGTGTGCCTGATCTACAACCGCGGAATCGAGCATTCTGGGTCAATGATTACCGGTCGAATAGTCTATTGGGAGCCGTTTTTGCCTATCAGGCCTATGTTTGAACGGCTCAGCCCCGGCCGAAATCAATAACAACGACGTAGGAATTATATCAATTCCTGTCTGATTCGCACAGCCACAGATCAAACATAAACAGCTACCGTATCTCAATAGTACCGGTTACGTGCTCCTTTAGCGGGCGATATTTCTTGACATGGTCCAAAATGCTTTGCTAGCATTTCAGCCATCAGCATCCATCGAATGCCGATGTACTTGATTCCACGCCCACTTAGGCGTGGTCTGAAATATCCTGGCCGCCAGCTTGCGGCCCACCTTTTCTTCATAAAGAAGAGAGTATGGTCGAAAACGACGGCGATCAGCAATCACAGAGGAGACCGGACCTGGGGACAAAGCTTCCCGGTATGTTCTCCAGATATAAAAGCTCTGTGGAAAAGGAGCTTTATAGGGTAGTGCCTGACGCAGGGGACCCTAACGTCCCAAACAATGAACCCTACCGGCTGCTCCGGTATCACCTAGGCTGGGTCGACCAGCAGGGCGAGCCGATGGATACATCAGTCACCCAAGGCAAAGCCCTTCGCCCAACTCTTTGCCTGTTTGCCTGCGATGCCCTTTCCGACGATTATTCCAAGGCCCTGCCAGCGGCGGCGGCCCTTGAATTAATCCACAATTTCTCGTTGGTCCACGACGATATTCAGGACCAGGATTTGGAACGGCGTCACCAGCCCACGGTGTGGCATCTCTGGGGAATCCCGAAAGCCCTTTGGTCGGGCAATGCCATGCAATGCACTGGCGACCTGGCGCTATTGGACGTTGCCGGGCAAAACGTAAACCCAGCAACGGTCTTGAAGGTCTCCGAGATCTTGACCAAGAGCTATTTGGAAATGATTCAGGGTCAATGCATGGACCTGAATTTCGAGTCACGGACAGACATCAAATCAGACGAATACCTCTACATGATCGCATGTAAAACCGGAGCGTTGATCCGCGCCGGATTGGAGATTGGCGCGCTGTTGGCAACCGAGAATGCAGCGACCGTGAAGGCTTTTGCCGAATTCGGCGAACACTTGGGCCAGGCTTTTCAGGTAAGAGACGATTATCTTGGCATCTGGGGCGACCAGGCGACTTTAGGCAAAGCCACCGACAGCGACATACGCCGCCGGAAGAAGTCCTATCCGGTGGTATTCGCTTTGGAGCGGGCCAGCGGGCGCGCGATGGAAGACCTTTTACGGATTTATAGGCAGGAGGAATTGGAGGAAGACGACGTGCAGCGGGTATTAGCCGTGCTGGACGAAGTCGGCTCGCAGGAAAACGCCCAAAGAGTCATCGAAGCCGCAGCAGCTCGGGCCTTGGAGGCATTGAAGCCCGTATCGCTGCCGCAATGGGCTCAATCCGAAGCTGAGGACCTAGTTGATTTTCTTGCCCGAAGAGAATATTAGTCTTGTCACCTGTGGGTGAACGAACTCGACCAAATTTGGAATCCGCGACAAATAAGGTATTAACGATATGGCGACGACAAACAAAAAACGAGCCAAAAGACCTTTAGAGCTATCCACTCGGCTGGCCGGCTACCTACTGAAGAACAAGATCAAAGGCAGAAAGAAGTTCCCGCTGGTGACTATGCTTGAGCCCTTGGAGATGTGCAACCTGGCCTGTATCGGCTGTGGGCGCATCCGTGAATACAAGCCGGTCTTGGACAAGATGATGCCGGTGGAGGAAGCCCTTGCGGCTGTCCGAGAGTCCGGCGCGCCTATCGTGTCCATCGCCGGAGGAGAGCCAACCATCCACCCAAGGATCGACCAGATCATCAATACCTTGATCGCAGAAAAGTACTTCGTCTATTGCTGCACCAACGGCTTATTACTCGACCGGGTGATGGACAAGGTACCGCAGTCCAAGTATCTGTGTTGGGTGGTCCATCTGGACGGCATGGAAGCGAAGCACGATGAGTCCGTCGACCGGGCCGGCGTCTTCAAAAAGGCTGTCGACGCGATACAGTCGGCCCTGGACCGAGGCTACCGGGTCTGCACGAACTCTACCGTGTTCCGAACCAGCGACGTTGAAGACCTCACTGAGATGTTCCGTTTGGTGTCCGACATGGGGATCGAGGGATCGATGATCTCTCCGGGCTTCGACTTTGAAGACGCCCCGGACCAAGAAATGTTCCTAACCCGCCAGGAGTCACATGCGCTTTTCCAGGAACTCCTGGCGCCAGAGAACACTAGAGGCGCAAGTTTCTACAACAACCCCCTCTACTTGAACTTCCTTAAAGGCGAACGGGAGTACCAGTGCACCGCCTGGTCCAATCCAACCTATACGGTGATGGGATGGAGGAAACCCTGTTACCCGTTGGCTGACGAGCATGTAGAACACGTTAGTGAGCTGTTTGACGAAGACATATGGGAGAAGTATGGAGTGGGTAAAGACCCGCGGTGCGACAATTGCATGATGCATTGCGGCTTCGAGTCGGCCACCATATTCGAAGCATTTCGGACACCCAAAGACTGGGCCACTTTGATCAAGTCCGGAGCTGCCCATAAGGGCGGCATCACGGCTGCCTAGATCTAAGAATGTTGATCGTGGTTGCGAGCATGGAGCAAGAGTTGACCGGTCTCCGGCGAGAATTGCGCGAGATAGAAGACGCCACCGGGATCAGCTCCCAGGTGGAGTTTCAGGTGTTGGGAGTTGGGCCGGAGCGGGCAGGCGCAGCCATGGCGGCCCTGCTTGAAGACCGGCCTTCCCGGCGTTCCAAGGTAGATGGGGTGTTGCTTGTTGGCGTAGCCGGAGGGGTCGACCCGAAATTGGAGACCGGAGACCTATTACTGGCTGACCGGCATGCCCTACAGAACGGAGCGTCCCAAGGCGCTGGACAGGCCATCAAACCTGACGCCGACATGCTCCAGTCCGCCCAAAAGGCGGCGCTGGAACTCTCGGTGCCAATCTTCAACGGCGGCTCGCTAACCGTGGACCATCTGGTCGCGGAACCACATGAACGCGAGTTCCTTCGGACTGAATACCAGGTATACAGCGTCAACATGGAAGACTACCGGGCAGCCGAAGCGGCCCAAAATGCGGGGGTGCCGTTTCTTTCGGTCAGAGTTGTCTTAGACACGGCGAGTCAGAGGCTTCCAGGATATCTGCCTGGCCTGGCCAGATCGCGCTGCAAAGTGGTAACCAAGATCCTGTTGATGCCCTGGCGTATCCCCACCATGCTGCGTTTGAAGCGGCAACTGCAATTGTGCCAGGCCGTGCTGACCAACTTTGGTGTGTCTTACCTGAAGGTCACAGGGAATCTCGGGTAGGGCCGGGTTTCCCAAACCCCGCTTTTAAAAATGAAGGTACTGGTCACCGGCGCCACCGGGTTCATTGGGGGAAATCTGGCCCGCGAACTGTGGCGGCGGGGTGACGACGTCCGAGCGCTAGTCCGCCCGGGCAGCAACCGATTAACAATAGAAGACACCGGAATCGTCCCAGTGGAAGGCGACATCCTGGACCGTCAGTCCATCGACCGGGCAGTCCAGGGTTGTGAGGCAGTCTTCCATGTGGCAGCCGCCTACACATTCTGGTCTAAGAACCCCGAAGAGGTTTCACGGACCAACGTGGAGGGCACGCTAAACGTGCTTAAAGCCGCACGAGACGCAGGGGTATCCCGCACGGTCTACACCAGCACGGTGGGGACCATCGGGCTGCCGAAAACCGGGCTGGGGGACGAGGCAACCCCGTTCGAATCCAAATCGCTCCACGGTGATTACAAGAGATCCAAGCTCCAAGCGGAAAAGGAGGCGTTGTCCTTGGCTCTGGAAGGGATGCCGGTGGTGGTGGTGAACCCCACCGCCCCGGTGGGACCTTGGGACGTTAAACCCACGCCAACGGGAAGGATGGTGTTGGACTTTCTTCGCCGGAAAGTCCCGGCGTACCTGAAAACGGGGATGAATGTGGTGGACGTGGCCGACGTTGTTGAAGGTCACATCCTAGCCCTGGAAAAAGGGAAAAACGGAGACCGGTATATCTTAGGAAACCAGAACGTAAGTTTGAAGGAAATATTCGACATATTAAGCGGAATCACCGGCTTATCGGCACCCCGAATCCGGGCGCCTTACTGGCTGGTGGTCGGCGTTGGCTATGCCGACCGGTTCGTGGAGGGCACCTTATTGCGCCGAGAGCCGGCTATTCCTGTGGAGGGAGTATTGGCGTCCCGAGTTCCGGCCTATGTCAGTTGTGATAAAGCGGTCGGTGAATTAGGCCAGCCACAACGGCCTATTGAGGAAGCCTTGAAGCAGGCAGTCGATTGGTTCGCCGAGCACGGCTATGTGGACGGAAAGAACCGGAGTCAGGCGACGTTACGACGGTGGCCCAACTGAAACATTCTGATGTGAATCAGGCAGCGAACGAAGCGGTCCAGCGGTCCCAGGACTACTTCCGCCGCACGCAATATCCGGAAGGGTACTGGTGGGGTGAGCTAGAATCCAACCCCACCATGGAAGCCGAATACCTGATGCTGTGCCACTTCACAGGACGTCATGACCAGGAACGGTGGCGCAAGGTCTGCAATTACATCCTAAGTAAACAACGAAGCGACGGCTCTTGGAGCCAGTATTACGAGGCTCCCGGCGATGTCAGCACCTCGGTCGAATGTTACTTCGCACTCAAATTGGCCGGGCATTCGCCGGACACTGAGCCACTGCGGAAAGCCCGTGAATTCATCTTGTCCAAGGGCGGAATTCCCAAAGTGCGGGTTTTCACCAAGATCTGGCTGGCGCTGTTCGGCCAATGGGACTGGAAGGGTACGCCCAACATGCCGCCGGAAATGATATTCCTGCCTTCATGGGCTCCGTTCAACATCTATGAATTTGCCAGTTGGGCACGCGCCACCGTGGTGCCAATGCTGATCATCTTGACCCGTCAGCCATATTGCGCGGTGCCTAAGTCGGCCGATATCGACGAACTCTATCCCGGCGGCCGAGAAGGCACCGACTACCACCTGCCCAAGCCCACAGGCGGGTTTGGCTGGTCCAAAGCCCTCTATTGGGCGGATAAGCTGGTTGGCCTGTACCAACGGCTGCCCGTGCACCCATTCCGGGGGCGCGCGGAACGCAAGATTATTAAGTGGGTCTTGGACCACCAAGAGGCCGATGGGTCTTGGGCTGGGATTCAACCTCCCTGGGTGTATTCCCTAATCACACTTCACGCCTTGGGCTACGGACCGGACCACGAAGCCGTCAAGAAAGGCTTCCAAGGCTTTGAAGGATTCGCTTTGGAAGACGAAGAGAAATGCAACGTTCAAGCATGTATCTCCCCGGTCTGGGACACCTGCATCGCCCAATTGGCCCTGTTGGAATCGGGAATCGACCCCGAAGACCCCATGGTCCAATCGTCCGCACGGTGGCTCATAGACAAACAGATCTATGCCGCCGCCGATTGGCAAGTCCGAGCCAAAGGCACCCGTCCCGGTGGATGGTCCTTCGAGTTCGACAACTTGATCTACCCGGACATAGATGATGCCTCCATCGTGGTGATGGCCCTAGACCAAGTCCGGCTGCCGGAAGCTGAGGAACCCCGGCGGGCCGATTCCATTCAGAGGGGAGTTGAATGGATGGCTGGCATGCAGTCCAAAAACGGCGGCTGGGCGGCGTTCGACAAAGACAACAACAAGAAATACCTGACCAAGATTCCATTCTCGGATTTTGGGGAGACGCTGGACCCGCCAAGTGTGGACGTCACGGCCCATCTTCTGGAGATGTACGGGCGGTTGGGTTACACCAAGGAAGACCGGGCAGTGGGTCGGGGCTTTGCTTATGTGATCAGCGAGCAGGAAGAGGACGGTTCCTGGTTCGGACGTTGGGGCGTAAATTACGTCTACGGCATCGGAGCTGTCCTGCCTGCGCTGGAAGCTATCGGCGAGGACATGTCACAGGCATATATCCGCCTCGCCGTTGACTGGACCGTCGCCCATCAGAACCAAGACGGCGGCTGGGGAGAGAGCTGCGGCTCTTACGTGGACCCAAACCTACGCGGAGTTGGTCCAAGCACGGCGTCTCAGACCGCGTGGGCGTTGCTTGGCTTGGTGGCCGCCGGTGAGCACGAAAGCGAAGCGGCCCAACGGGGCCTCGTGTACCTGGCCGAGACACAGTTGGAGGACGGCACATGGGATGAGCCGTACTTCACCGGCACGGGGTTCCCCGGTTATGGAGTAGGCGAACGCCTTAAGGCCATGCCAGATATCGGAGAAACCAGTTATCAAGGCTTGGATATGCCAGCCGGATTTATGATTAACTACCACCTGTACCGCAACTACTGGCCATTGCTGGCGCTGGGAAGGTATTCCCAGGCCGTTTCCGGCCGGTTGTAACAATCGGACAGGGACGGAATCTTAACGGACCGGTAATTAGCGTAAAGAAAAATGGGGCTAATAATTTAGGGGGTCTCCAAGATGAAAACCAAGTCCTTTTGCAAGCAGATGAACACCAAATGTGCGCCTGAGTTCATCGACGTCACAGACTGGGTGGCCCAGTGTGTCGCTGAGTCTCAGATCGCCAACGGGTTCGCCGTTGTGTACTCCAAGCACACTACCGCGGCGGTCAAGATCAACGAAAATGAGCCGTTGCTTCTGGAAGACATTGCGGGCTTCCTAGAGAAGATATTCCCCCGCCACCATAGCTACCAGCACAACAATTTTGAGATTCGCACCGTGAATATGAACGATGACGAATCACCCAACGGCCACGCCCATCTCCAGCACCTGCTCCTGGGCACCAGTGAGACAGTGCCGGTGATCGGAGGCGAGATGCAATTTGGGACCTATCAAAGCATATTCTTCATCGAGTTGGATCGCCCCCGCCCCCGGGAAGTAATGGTCCAGGTAGTCGGCGAATAATCTCGAGAACACTACGGCCCAGACTCAGAATTTGCTGTCTGGGGCAAGCCCATCGGCCAGAAACAAGGGTTGACCGGCCCTGTTCTGTAATATAATTATCTGATTCATTGGCCCCCTGATCACCCACTATAATCTGGCAGGTCCTATGTACCCTCCCTCCACCAGCCCCGCGATAGATTTGAACTCGGCGTATGAGGCTTGCCGGACCATAACCAAGCGGGAAGCAAAAAACTTCTACTACGCCTTTCTGACCCTACCTGCCGCCAAGCGCCGTGCCATCTATGCCGCCTACGCGTTCTGCCGCCATTGCGATGATTCTGTGGACGAGGGAACTTCCACCGAAGCTAAATTAACCGCCCTGTCCGAACTTCAGACCAGCCTGAACAGAACCTATTCCGGCGAAGCCTCCAGTCCGGTGTATGTAGCGCTGGCGGATGTGGCACGTAATTACGAGATTCCCCAAGAATACTTCCAAGAGGTGATTCTGGGAGTCGAAAGCGACCTGGTCAAAGACCGTTTCCAGAACTTTGAGGAACTCCGGGAATACTGCTATCAGGTTGCGTCGGTTGTGGGCCTGATCTGTCTTCAGATTTTCGGCTACGAGGATGACGACGCCAAACAATATGCGGTGGACCTGGGCTTGGCGATGCAATTGACGAACATCATTCGCGATGTACGTGAAGACTTAGATATGGGCCGGGTATATCTGCCCCAGGATGAGATGACTCGGTTCGGGTATTCCGAAGAAGACTTGAAAAACAGCGTCCGCAACCAGGCATTCCTTGACCTGATGAACTTCCAGTCGAAACGCGCCCGGGAATATTTCGACCGTGGATTCAAGCTGCTGCCCTATCTCTCGCGGCGGTCACGGGCTTGCCCTGCTGTTTTGGGAGCGCTTTACTCCAAGGTCTTGGACCGGATCGAATCGTCGGAATACGACGTTTTGGAGTCTCGAATTTCCTTGAGCAAGGCTGAAAAGATCGGCATAACGGCCAAGACCTGGCTTGGCAGCATGTTGCCTCTCTTCTCTCCCCTCCGGTAACCTTTACCCAAGACATTTTGTCTAAACCTTTCTTCTACACGGCGACCACTTGGACGGCAGGATAGGATGGCGCAACAGGGTAGAGTAGTGGCTGTAACCGGGGCCTCAGGTTACATCGGCACCAAACTTTTGCAACGGCTGGAACAGGAGCCCAGCATACGGAAGTTGGTCGCTTTCGACGTGGCTCCCCTACCCCTTCCGGTCCACAACATTACCGTCTTCCGCAAGAACGTATCTGAGCCCATCGAAGACGAACTGAACGACCAAAGCGCAACAACCCTGATCCATCTGGCTTTCAATGCACGCCGGGGAGCCAACCGCCGTGAGGTTGCTGAGATCCACGAAGAGAACCTGCAGACATTACGGTCCGTGATGGCCTCATGCGTCAATTCACGCGTCACCCACCTGATCTACCTAAGTTCTCATCTGGTGTACGGCGCCCACGTCGACAACCCCTTCCCCATCCCAGATGACGCTGAAATGAGGCCGTCCCACGATTTTCCTTACGCACACGACAAACACCACTGCGAGCTGGCTTTGGAGGAGTTCGCACGAGCGCAAAATGACATCAAGATAACTGTGCTCAGGTCATGCATGGTGTTGGGTAACGGGGCCGACAACCTTACGACCCAGACCTTCTTTCATTCTTGGATGCTTGGTGTAGCTCCTTACGACCCGCCCTTGCAATTCGTCTACGACGACGACCTCGCCAGGGTCATGTCGATCATCATCCAACAAGAGATTCCAGGGACCTTCAATGTTGCCGGCGACGGGGTCGTCCACTACCGGGAGATGGCCAAGATAATCAACAGCAGGTTAATCAGTCTGCCACCTTTCCTGGCTTATCCACTGGTCCAAGTATGCCGGGGATTACGCCTGCAGCGGGAAGCTTCAAGCGACACTCTGGACCAGGCCCGCTGGCCCATCTTGATGAACACTGGAAAGCTCCACAAAGCCACCGGATACCGTTTCTTGCACACCGGTTTGGAGTCTCTGGCCGCATTCACCAACTCCGCGTACCTTTATAAAGAGCCTCTTCCCTTCCAATAGGCCCCTCCAGGTGTATGCTCGAGACCTATGATCCAGCCGATCCAACTTATCATTGACACTGACCCCGGGGTTGACGACGCCATCGCCATTCTGATGGCCATGGCGGCGTCTGAGATTGAGATTCTAGGCTTGACCACCGTGGGCGGCAACGTTCCTCTGGCGCGGGCCACGCGCAACGCCCTGTCCCTGCTCCAGGCCGCGAGCCGAAGCGACATACCAGTGGCCAAGGGTGCATCCCGGCCCTTGCGTGGCAAGTTCGCTTATGCACCCCATTTCCACGGTCCGGGTGGGCTGTCTCAACGTCTGCCGGATCCGGCTAATGGGCCAGTTGAAGATGGAGCGGTCAAATTTCTCTACGACCAGTTGACCGGCGAGCGGGGTGAGGCTGTGTTAGTGGCTTTGGGACCCTTGACTAACCTTGCAGTGCTCCTTAGGGAGCGCCCCATCGCCTTGGAGCAAGCCAAACAAATCGTGGTGATGGGCGGCGCTGTGAATACGCCAGGTAACGTCACGCCCGAGGCAGAGTTCAATTTCTACTGCGACCCCGTGGCTGCGGATATAGTCCTCTCTAGCCGCCTGCCGATAACCATGGTGGACCTGGCGGCCTGCCGTCAGGTAAAGATAAACCGGGAGCAGGCGCTGGGCCTGAAGTCCGCCACCCCACTTGGCCGCCTGATGCTAGACATGTTGCAAGGGTGGTTCCATCGTGAGCCTAGCAGGGAGGAGTTCGAGTTCTGTGACCCGTTGGCCATGGCAATCGCTCTGCATCCGGCCATCGCCACCGCCACCAAAGTCGACTTGGACGTTGGCATAGAAAAGGACGAGTTGCTGGGTGCAACTTCAGAGACCGGAGGCCCCGGCGAGATAACGTTGGCGCAGGATGTGGACTCGTCCCGGTTCTTTGCCCTGTTCGGTCGTCTGTTCGAGTTGAGGTAGCGTCCGGCTATTTAGCTAGCGCGGCCGCGCCGTCCCTAACCATTGGAATCAGCTCCTTCCCCCAGTCTATGGTGTCTTGCATCGGGTCGAAGCCTCGGATGATGAAGGCTGATGCCCCGGCCTGATGGTAGGCCAGCAGAGACTCGGCCACCTGTTCGGCGGTGCCCACCAAGGCAGTTGTGTTGCCGGCGGCGCCGGTGGTGGCGGCGATAGGCATCCAGAGACGTTTATCATGGATGTCGCCCTTGGCGGCAAAGTCCAACAACCGGCGTGACCCCTCGGACTGCAGCCTGGCCGGTTTCCCTAGGCCGATGTTATCCCCGACAGAAGACTTAACTCGCTCCAGAATGCCTCTGGCCCGTTCCCAAGCTTCGACCTCGGTGTCACCCAAAATAGGCCTGACGGAAACGCTGAAGCGAATGGTGCGGCCGTATTTGGCGGCGCGTGCCCGGATATCTGCTATCTGCCCTTTTATCGCCTCTAGCGGTTCTCCCCATAGGGCAAAGACGTCGGCCCGTTTGGCGCCGACGTCTTTGGCGACATCCGATGCGCCGCCGAAATAGAGTGGCACGCCCGGTTTCTGAGAGGTCCGGACTTCGCTGAGGTTCTGCTCAAATTTGTAGAACTCGCCTTCGTGGTCGAATGGCGCGGTCTCGGTCCAAACGCGACTTAAAACGCCCATAAACTCGTCGGTGCGCCGGTAACGGGCGTCATGGTCGCTCCAATCACCGTCCCGCCGCTGTTCAAGGTCGCTACCACCGCTGATGATGTGCAGTGCGATGCGGCCTTCGGTGAGCTGGTCCAGAGTGGCCGCTTGGCGGGCGAGGAGCGTGGGGAATACGAAACCAGGTCGATGGGCGATGAGGTATCCCAGGCTCTTGGTCTGGGACGCGGCATATCCGGCAACGGCGAAACCTTCGGCAGTGGCCGATGAGTAGCCGATCAAGACTTTGTCGAAACCGCTGGCCTCATGGGCCTGGGAGAATTCCGCAATGTAATCGGCGTCGATCCCAGCGGGAATTTCATCAGCAGGATTAATCCCGCCACCGAAAAGGCTAACAGTTACGCCTCGGGATGAATCTCGCTCCCGGTTGACGCCAATCATGCCCATTATCTCTACGTCTGGCACTATTTCGCTCCTAACTTTGCACTGCCATAGACCGGCGCGGCGGCGCAAAAACGACGATCACACTGAGGTCTTCAGTGATGGAGTGGAAGCGATGGGCAACGCGGGCGTCCACGTAAATAACAGCCCCAGCGCCAACTGCCCGGGCATCGCCATCAACTTCAATGATGCCTGCTCCCGAGACAATGTAGTAAATCTCATCTTCGGTATGCGGCGGTTGGGGGTCGGTGGCCCCGGCTTCCAAGACGTACAAGCCAACACTGAGACGTTCCTTCCTGAGGAATTCATGATAGAGCTCGCCATTCTGGCGATGCTGATCCACGATCTGGCTCATGGCAAATGCGTCCATCTTTCTCTTGCCTGTAGTGGGCGTCGGCGACCGTGCCTGGCGCCCCGTAACTCACCCGTAATTTTCCGAGTATATCATGATGATTGATAGGTTATGTTTACAGATACTTCGCAGGCTGTGATACCTATAACTAGTCTGCAAATTGGGTGGTGTGCTAACTTGGTGTTATGTCTACAGGAAGCAATCTTGACCAGTCCCCGGAACCGGATCAGCGATCCGGAGAACCGGCCTCCAACTTTGGCCCCGACGCCAACAGGCAGACACTCCAGAGTTTGGAGGACGCTGCCGGCGAACTTGCCAGGGCCATGGGGCTGCCCGGACCACGGGGCAAGGCCCAACGGGAAGCGCTCATCCTGGCGGCCCGCCGGGCCCTTGACGCCCCTGATCTAAGCGGCGTAAACCTCAAAACCCCCGAGTCGGACAGCCACACCACCGATGCCATGAAAAATAGGTTCGACAGCGTGGTAAGCGGTTTATTGTTGGACGGTCGGTTAGAAGACGATGGCGGCCTCTTGGTGATGGACGAGGCGTCTGACGGTTAAGCCGTTCCCAATATCCGGTTTAGGTTACCGTATTGCGCCGGGTCTAGGTCTCTTCCCTGAAGCGCCGGATCGTCTGGCGCGAATCGGTGAGCCCGAAAGACCGAGTTCGCCTGGCCGGATGCGCTTCCGCCCGCAAGTCTTCCGCTATCGGCGAACAAGGGATTGATGTACTCCCAGACTATCTGATGGCCTGAAGTAACCTCGATGAACCGCCCAGTGGCCCCTTCGCAGATCAGCGTGTTGCCGTTGGGCTGTCTCTCCGCCCCACTGATCTGATAGCTGTAGAAAGAAATTGCCGGCTCGCCGCGGTAATCCCAGGCGATGCCATTGTCGGCCGGGTCGATCTCCACGATTCGAGAATAATTGGTGCTGGGCGCCCGCCGGTGGGAACCGTTGTCGAAAAGTAGGATCCGGCCATTGTCCAGGAAGCTGGGGTTGTGCTGGTGGGATACGTCTCCCGGGCCCCATTTCCAGGTGAATTTGCCACTCTCCTTGGCCACTATTCCCACAGTGCTGGTTTGTCTGAAACTGACCAGGTAGTCGCCATCGGCGGTGACATTTATGCTATTGCCATGAGTCCATTCCCGCCGGCCTTCCAGCGGGCAGATCACGTCCTCGTCAAAGTTCAGGTGTTCCAACGCCTTCCATTCGTGGACCACCTCTCCTGAAAGCGTAAACTCCCGCACTACGTCGCCCAGCATCTGGGCCGGGTCATCCGGGGTAGTGAAGCCGCCTTTGACCTGCGAGGTAATTTCAGACGACAACTCCTCCCACATGAGAGCAAGGGTGTTCCCGTTGCCCAGGCGCTGGAAGTCGTGGTGCACCCAGGGATTTACCATTTCCCATACAACGTTTCCGTCCCAGTCCAGTTCCACCAGTCCGCCGGCATGCCCTCCGATACCGGTCATTGGCAGCTTCTCTTCCGGCGCTGTACTTAGGAATAGAAGGTTGCCGTTAGGCAGCAGATTGGCGTAGTTGATACCACCGGGCCAGTGCCACCGGTGGCAAATGCGCCCTTCCATGTCAATCAGGTTGGCGTCGTAACCCCGCAGGTTGGCGAACAGTGTGTAGCCCCGGTAACAATATTGGGGCGCGTGATAGATGAGTCCGTGAGGGTGATGCAAAGACCAGCCCATTGTGCCTCCAATCTGAATCTTATTTTTGCGTGAGTTCCGCTGATTCGCTGATGTTTTTAGCCGCGCCTGGATTAAGGATTCGTGTGGTGAAGAAATGGCTCAGGCCGACGGCGATAGCGATCGCCACCACATAGATCGCCAGAGCAACCGAGTAGCCAGCGGGCCACGTCAGGACAGGGATGGCGACGAGGAACACTGCCAGTGGATAGGTCGCCTTATGGGTGAAGTAGAGCAGAACCAAGCAAAATGCGCCGATGGGCAGCCCGATGATTGGGACCGAAGCTATAAGGATTCCAACGGCGGTTGCCGCGCCGCGTCCGCCCCTAAATCTCAGGTAGACCGGGAAGTTGTGCCCGGCTAAGGCGACTGCCCCGGCCATCATCTCCATCCCGGTGTCGTCCACCAATACCATAGCCAGAACGATCACCAGGGCCCCTTTGATGATGTCGATGGCGCCCACGGCCATTCCGGCTTTGGCGCCCACGTTTCGAAAAACGTTGGCTGCCCCGCTGTTGAAATCGCCGATCTGCCGGATATCCTGGCCCAGGATATAACGGGTGAAGAGATAGGCGGTCGGCAGACTGCCGATGGCGTAACAGAGAACTCCTAGCCAAACCCAAGTCAAACTACGGCGCTCCTAGCAGAAGGTTCGCTTAAACAGAACGGACGCCCCTGTCATGGAACGTCCGTTGGTTTCGCTGGATAACTTGGTTCCTAGGCCGGTACTGCTTGTGGTACGACCGTGGTGCACCAATGGAGGTACTTGGGGTTCCGGCCCACCACTACATCGAAGTACAGATTCTGCAACGCGGTCGAAACCGGACCCGGTTCGCCGGTGCCGATGGGGCGGCGATCCAGTTCCACGACCGGGGTCAGGTGGGCAGCGGTGCCGCTGAGGAACATCTCGTCGGCGAGATAGAGTTCGCTGCGGTCGATGCTCCGTTCCACGACTTCGATACCCAGTTCGGTCGCGGCCAACTGCATAATGCTCTCCCGGGTTATGCCGGGGAGCGCGTTGTCCTCAGACCTGGGGGTGACCAGCTTTCCGCCGGCAACCATGAAAACGTTCTCGCCAGAACCCTCTGAGACGTGGCCGTCCTGGCCCAAGATGATGGCTTCATCGAACCCAGCCAGGGTGGCTTCAGTCTTGGCCAGCATGCTGTTGACGTAGATGCCTGCGCTCTTGATTTGGGTCGGGATCATATTGTCGTCGACCCGACGCCAAGAGGACGTGCAGCATTTCAATATGTCGGTACCCAGGTAGTTGCCGAAGGGCACCGTGATCAGAGTGAAATCGCTGGAAAGTTCCTGCAGTTTCAGATTGGCCACGACCTCGGCGCTTTTGTAAGCTAGAGGCCGGATGTAAATGTCTGAATTGTGCCCATTGCGCACGACCAATTCCACTGTAATATCGCAGAGTTGTTCGGCGGTATACGGGATGTCTAGCAGGAGTATCTTGCAACCACGAATCAACCGTTCATAATGCTCACGCATCCGGAAGATGAACATCTTACCCTGTTCTTCGTTCCAGTTTCCGCGGATTCCCTCGAAAACAGCCGTACCGTAATGCAGCGCGTGGGTTGCCACACTCACCTTCGCCTCATCCATCGGTACCACAGCGCCCTGGAAAAAGGCGTGCAGTTTTTGATTGCCGTTGACGGATGTAGCTTTGTTAGTGCCCACGGTATAACCCCTTTTAATCAGAATATTCGCTAAATTATAATCGGACAGCCTCAGCTAGTACAACCTGAGGACGATGCCGGACCCGCAGGCCTCTGGATACCAAAAAATCTCCGGGGGCAAGTATGAATGTATACTTGGATTCTATGTCCATTGCGAGTCTATGGGCCTCCCCAATTTCCCAAATTGCATTCTTTATCGAGGTACTGAAAACAATTGGCTGAATATTCCCGACCTGACGGGCGCGCCTGGGACGAAACCCGTCCCATCACCATCACACCCGGCTATCAGAAATATGCCGAGGGTTCGGCATTGATCGAGATGGGTACCACCAAGGTGCTCTGTGCCGCTTCTCTTGAGGAGCGGGTACCAGGATTCTTGCGGGGCCAGGGTAAAGGATGGGTCACCGCCGAGTATTCCATGCTGCCCAGGGCGACCAACACCCGGACGACAAGGGAGCGGGAATCCGGCCGGCCCAGCGGACGTTCTCAGGAGATACAGCGGCTGATCGGCCGGTCTCTCCGGGCCGTGACCGACCTGGATGCACTTGGAGAGCGTACCGTTCAGATCGACTGCGACGTGATCCAAGCTGATGGCGGAACACGGACCGCCGCCATCACGGGCGCCTACGTGGCCCTACACCAAGCGTTGCAGATGCTGGTGAAGAACCGAATCCTGACGAAACTACCGTTGCTCTGCCCTGTGGCGGCCGTTAGCGTAGGCATCCTCAACAGGCAACTGCTTCTGGACCTTTGCTACGAAGAAGACTTCGTGGCCGATGTGGATTTCAATGTTGTCCTCACCGCACAGGGCGGCCTGGTGGAACTGCAGGGCGCTACAGAGGCCCTGCCGTTCGACCGTCAGCAGGTTGAAGAAGTGCTGTCATTGGCATCTCGAGGAATGGAGACTCTATTTCGGGTCCAACGCGAAGCCTCCCAAGGGTTCTAGTGATGATTGAGACTCTGCGTCAGGCGATCAAAATGCGCTATCTATTGGCCGTGGTGATGTTCGCCATATTGGCCGCCGTCGCCTGCTCCAGTGACCCAACAGCCACCGCTGAGCCAGCGACTTCAGAGCAACCGGCTTCTCAATCATCGACCGAAGGTGGCAGCGAGACTGTCGCCATGCTGCAGTTGCCCAACATCGCCGACACGGTGGAGCGGGTTAGGCCGGCTGTGGTCTCGATCGTAGCCCAGACCGTCTCACGTGATCGCTTCGGCCGCCAGTCCACCGGGTTCGGTAGCGGCACCGGAGTTATCTTCGACGAATCGGGTCTGGTCCTGACTAACAATCATGTTATTGAAGGCGGGCTCAAGATTACCGTGACCCAAGATGACGGCACCCAGGTCGAGGCCGAAATCATCGGCGCCGACCTGCTATCAGATCTAGCGGTTTTGAGGCTGCCCGGAGACGGTTACCCTTCGCTGCCGCTGCGCGAGAACGGGAGTTTGCGTGCTGGAGATTGGGTGATCGCTATCGGAAATGCCCTAGCTCTGCCTGGCGGGCCCACGGTCACGGTCGGAGTCGTATCAGCCCTGGGGCGGTCCATCGAATCCACACCGGGAGTCACATTGTATGACCTGATCCAAACCGATACTTCGATCAACCCCGGCAACAGCGGCGGCCCGTTGATCGACCTCGGCGGTAACCTGGTGGGTATCAATACGGTGGTCCTGCGGGGCAGCAGCGGAGTTTCCGTTGAAGGTATCGGCTTCGCGGTAGACGTAGAGACAGCTCAACAGGTCGCCCTGCAGTTAGTTGAGTTGGGCCACGTCCGTTGGGCGTGGATGGGTGTCTTCCTGGCTGATCTATCACCGGAAGTGGCAGCGCAGGTTGGCTTGCCCATTCGCGAGGGTGTCATCATCCAGAACACGCTGGTTGATGGACCTTCCGACCGCGCCGGCATACATCCGGGTGATATCGTGGTGAAGATCGACGGCCACGACATCGCAACTGTTTCAGATCTGACCCGCTTGCTAAAGCAAGAATTCAAGGCCGGGCAGGATGTAGAAGTGGAAGTCTTCCGGGTCGTCGATGGCCAAAGCTCCACGAAGGTGCTGGTCTTAGAATTGGGAGAGAGGCCGCAACAGTAATCTCTGGTTTTCCGTGAATTGAAAAAGAACCCGCCGAAACGGCGGGTTCTTTTGTTTGGGCTGATATCAGGCCTAGGTAGTTACGACGCCGTCCGCATCCAAAACCACCGTGGGGAGATCCAATTGACGGAGGCCGGTCTCTATCAGCTGGCGGTCTCCCACCACTAGGATCTTGAGCTGGTCGGGCCGGACCAATTCCTGGGTGATGCGGTGTACGTCATCCAGTGTTACCGCCTCAACGTTGGCTCTCACCGTTTGGAGGTAATCGTCGGGCAGCCCGAACTGCACCATCTGAAGGACCTGGCCCATGATTGCTCCCGGTCGCTCGAAGTTGGCTGGAAAACTCCTCAGGACACTGGCCTTAGCGTTCTCCAGTTCCTCCTCGCTGATGGGGCGAGACCCTCGGACCTCGTTGTACTCCTTCAATGTCTCGAACACCGATTCCTTGGTGACCTCGGTCTGGACCGAGCCACCCGCCAGCATCAGAGACGAACTCCGGAACCACTGGACGTGGGACTGGTATCCGTAGCTATAGCCTTTCTCCTGACGCAAGTTCTGGTTCAGCCTTGCGGAGAATTGACCGCCGAAGGCGTAATTCATCAAGGTTAGTCCCAGGTAGTCGGGATGAAGCCTGGGTATGGTGGTGTTAAGGGCGCGGATGACCGATTGGGGCGCTCCGGGCCTGTCTACCAGGTATATGGTGGCAGTGCCGTCGGATGGCTCCACCACTGACCGACCGTTGGCCGATGGGCCGCCCTTCCAACGTCCGAAAACCGCTTCGGCCCTTTTAGCAACTTCATCGATGCTAACGTCGCCTACCACTATCAAGTTGGCGTTAGCCGGGGTGTAGTCGCGGCTGAATTGACTGACTATGTCGTCTCGAGTCAGGGCCGCGATTGATTTCTCGGTGCCAGAAAGCGGATGCCCATAACCTGAGCTACTTTGGAATACGAGGCCAGCCATCAATTGTTCGGCCACGGCGTTGGGTTCGTCTTTGCCACGGCGGAGCTCGGTCAAATGCTCCCTGCGGACCCTTTCGATCTCATGATCTGGGAAGTTAGGGTTCAACACCAGGTCGGCGGTGAGTTCCAGGCCGGTAGGCCAGTGCTTGGTAAGGGTCTCTGCCGAAAGCAGTGTGTACTCCCTCCGTCCGTCTGCGGATATTCGCGAGCCGATGAATTCAAAGGCTTGGGCGATCTCCTGGCTGGTTTTGGTGGTTGTCCCTTCCGGCAGCATCTGGGCAGTGAAACCGGCCAGGCCGGGCAGGTTCTCAGGGTCCCGGGAGGCGCCGGCATCCATCAGCACCCCGAAGGCCACTATGGGCATGCCGCGCTGTTCGATCACTGAGATACCCATTCCGTTGGAGAGCTTGGTGCGGGTCGGAGTGGGCGGATTAAAGACCGGCTCGCTCTTCGGCGGTGGCATGACAGTCCGGTCGATGGTCACGGTGGCCGACGATAGCGTCGGTTCCGGCAAAACCCGAAGCCGGACTTGATTCTCACCCAGAATGCTCTCGGCCACCCGCATCACATCTTCCCGGGTCACCGACATGTACTTGTCCAAGCTGGTGTTGATCAGGTCAGGGTCGGCTGAAAAAACGCTGTAATGGTTAAGCTGGTCGGCCCGGCCGCCGAACCCCCCAATGCGGGCCAACTGGCGGAAATGGCTGGCCTCGATGCGATTCTTAACGCGGGTGATCTCCTCATCCGTGGGCGGTTCCCGAAGCAGCATCTCCATCTCGGCATCGGCGGCGGCTTCTACTTCGTCGAGTTCATGTCCTTCGGCTGCGGTCACGGATAAGATGCACTGCCCGGCGATCTCCGACGAGTGGTAGCGCATGTTGGCGCTCTGGGCGATCTGCTTCTCGTAGACTAAGGATTTGTGCAACCTCGAGGTCAGACCGTCGGACATGATGGCCTGATAGATCTCCAACGGCGCATCGTCAATGTCTCCCTCGGGGGGTGTCGGCCAGGCGATATAGGTCCTGGGCAAGGTCACGCTATCCCGCATCTCCAATTCGATGCGGCCTCTAAGAGATGAGTCATGCCGTCCCTTGCGCGGCACGGGCTCGCCCGGCGGCAGATCGCCGAAGTAATGGTTGACCATCTCCAAGGCCTGTCCCATGTCGATGTCACCGGCGATGGCCAGGCTGGCGTTGGAAGGGGTATAGAACCGCTTGAAGAAGTTCTTGATGTCGTCCAGGTCTGCGGCGTCCAAATCTTCTTGGGAGCCGATGGTCATCCAATGATAGGGGTGGGGCATTGGATACAGGGCTTCTTGCAAATGCCAATGTGCCATGCCATAGGGGCGATTCTCATAGGACTGGCGGCGTTCGTTCTTGACCACGTCCCGCTGTATATCAAGGCGTTGTTGGTCCAGTGCATCGAGCAGAAATCCCATGCGGTCGGATTCCAACCAAAGGGCTAGGTCCAGGTAGTTGGTGGGGACATCTTCCCAGTAATTGGTGCGGTCCGGCGTGGTTGATCCGTTGAGATTGGCGCCCGCTTTTTGTAGCGGATCGAAGTGGCTGCTGTTGTGATGTTTGGATCCTTCGAACATCACATGTTCAAACAGATGGGCGAACCCAGTCCGGCCGATCTCCTCATCTTTGGAACCCACGTGGTACCAGACATTTACGGCTACTACGGGTATGTTGTGGTCCTCGTGTAGTATCACGTCCAGTCCATTGGACAGCGTGTGTTTCTCAAAGGATATGGTTACCATCTGAAGAAATCCTTGGGTGATTCGGGTAGGTTATTTAACCCATCTTACGGTGACCCAATGCTGTTGTAAACCAAAATTGGTCTTCAGGTTCCCAGAGACTCAGTGGTCCCAAATGCAACAAAAAACAGGCCCCGGGCGTTGTCCGGGACCTGTCAAATGCTAATCGCTGACTGCCGAATGCTGACTGCTTTATTTACCTTCTTCGTGCTGGTAGTAGTTCTCATCCGTTCGCGCCTCGATGGGAGCATTGGCCTTATTCTTGGCGATCTCTTCAGGGTCCCAGAGGTGGGAGAAATTCAGCGCCCGGGGACAGTGACCGTAGGCCTCTTCGACTTCGATGAGCATCCCCTGAAGGTGTTTGGAATTGTCGTCGGTCTCATAAAGAGACAGTTCTATATTCTGGAGTTCCAGTTCTTCTTTGGTGACGACGGTGACCTTTCCGTTGACCCGGACGGTGTCATTCATTCCCGGTATGAAGAATATTAGGCCGATGTAGGGATTGGTCTCGATATTCTGGTAGGACTGGAAGAGCCGGTTGCCGGCCACATCCGGAAAAAGAATGTGTTTCTCATCCAACACTTTAACGAAACCGGGTTTGCCGCCTTTGGGGGAGGCGTCGCAACGGCCATCCTCTCCAGTGGTGGCCATGATGGCGAAGGGCGCGTTCTGGATGAACTCTTGAACGTAAGGAGTCAGGTGTGTCTTGAGCTTGGCTACTGCGCGGTCGGAGGGAGCGCCATAGGCATCGTTGTACCGACTATCGCCTACGATTTTTCCGGTAGTGGTCGTTCGTGTAGTCGTCATAACAGCAGACTCCAATCGTTATATCGAATGGCCCAGTATGGGCCGAATGGCTGGTTTTGATTCTAATGGCCCGGCCATCAATCAGCAAGAGCAGCCTGGATGACCTCAACCGCTGCCGCTGCCAGCCTTTGGCAATCTGCGATGGGCCGTATCCCTACGCGGATGTACTCGGGCAGGCCGAAGGAAGTGCAATCCCGTACCACGATACCTTTGGAGAGCAGCGCCGACCGCCACTTGGGGGCGTCGCCGACCTTTATCAGGATGAAGTTGGCTTCGGATGGCGGGACGCCCAGCCCGAGAGCTTTAAGTTCTTCGGACAGATAACGCTTTGCGCTGAAGACGGCTTTTCGGGCCTTTGCCAGATATCCAACGTCTTCTAATGCGGAGACACCAGCTTTTTGGGCTAGACCGTTGACGCTCCAATCTGGTTGGTATTGCCGCAATCGAGAGACCACTTCCTTGGAGGCTAGAGCATATCCCAACCGGAGGGCGGTTTGGGCATAGTCCTTGGTCATGGACCGCACCAACATTATCTCCGGCCGGTCCAGCAACTCCAGCGAGTCCCAGGAGTTTTCGACGAAGGACAAGTAGGCTTCGTCTACCACCAGTAGGCTACCGAAATCTCGGGCGGCACCGGCCAGGTCTTCGATTTCCTGGCGGTCCAGGTACACTCCGGTCGGATTATTGGGGTTGCAGACTATGATCAGTTCTGGTTTCTTGGTTTTGATGAGATTGTTTGCTGCGCCGATGTCCCACCGGAAATCTCCTGTCAAATTGGCTTCCAAGTTCAGTATCTCGGCCCCAGCCAGGCGACAAGCGCCGTCATATTCACCATAGGTTGGCGTCAGCAAAAGCGCGGCGCCATCAGCCGACAGGTAAACGCGGGTTAGGAGGTGGAATATCTCCGTGGAGCCGTTGCCGACCAACACCCGGTCCATCGGTAAATCTCGCGCCGGCGTGGAGAGATGGCGGCAGATGGCCTCGCGCAGCTCCAGGCACTCCGGATCGGGATAGGCGCTCAGGTCAACGCTCCGCATGGCGTTCCAGACCCCTTCGGGCGGACCGATGGGGCTGATACTAGCGCTGAAATCAAGCAAGTCTTCCCGTCGCAGGCCAAGCGCGCGCAACTCAGAGGGATTGATATTCCCATGCACCGGGCGCCGGTTCACCGGGTTTCCTTGTGGTTGGTTTGGCATTGAATCGGATTGGCCTTTAGAAGATGCTTCCACGAGCGTAGGCTACGGCTAGGGCTATGGCCAGGCCGAAGAGGGCCACAAGGTACATGGACTGGAGGGCTCGGGTGATGTCCTTGGGCTCTATCGGCCGATTGGGTTCGCCCAAGGTGTAGCCGGTGTCAGGGTCTACCTTTTGAAGTTCCACTCCCAAGGCCCCGGCCATACCGCTCATGGTCCAACCGGCGTTGGGGCTTTGGGTCCGGCCGTGGTGCTGCCACATGATGCGCCAAGCTCCGGCTATCCGCTGGCCTGGCAGAATACCGCTGGCGGCCACCAGCAACAATCCAGCCAGCCGTGCCGGAATCAGGTTCACCAAGTCGTCAAGCCGGGCGGAAGCTTTGCCTAGGTGCTCATAGACTCCCCGGTAGCCTATCATACTGTCAAGCGTGTTGATCATGCGATAGGCGAAGGCTCCTGGCAGCCCGAATATGGCGAAGAACAGCCAGGGCGCCAAGAAGCTGTCGTTGATGTTCTCCGATACCGATTCAACGGTGGCCGCGGTGGCCTGCTCGGCGGTCAGTTTTGACGGGTCACGGCTAACCAACGACGACATCCGGGCCCGCACTTGCTCCATATTCCCCTGGTCCAAATGGCCTCGGACCAAGGCGGCCTCCCGGTGGAGCAGCCGCACCGAAAATGTGGTCTTCAATAGGACAGCGCCTACCAGGATGTAGGCGAGGGAGTTTACATCCTGTAGCCAGAGAGACAGGAAATAGGTCTCCGTACCCCAGATGGCAGGCAGCATGATCGCGATGGAGAGCCCAGCCAGTAGGCCAAGCAAGTTCTTTTTGGGCGACCACTTCTCAACGAAGGAGATATGCCGCCCCATCCAGACCGTTGGGTGGAAGCGGGTAGGAGGCTCACCCAGTACCAGGTCAATCAGCACGGCCAAAAACAGGACCGCCAAGTCGTCGGTGCCAGAGAAGATCAAAATCGGTTCAGCAGGTCGGGCAGGGGTTCCAGCCATTCATGTTCGACCAAGACCGTCGCAACCAGGATCACGGCCATCTCGATGATTTCGTTGGTCGCACCATAGGTGTCACCGGTCAGGCCGTCCAAGGATTTAACCATTTTCCACCCCATGAACAGGGCCAACGCCGTAGCTCCAAGAAGTAGACCTATCCCGGCAAACCCGCCCAGGAGTACTGCAGCTGCCAGGGCTGTAAGCCCAGCCACCGTGGTCGAAATCTTGATGCCGCTTCCATGGAACGGCGACCCCAGACCTTGGGCGCGGACGTAGGGAAAGACACCTAATAAGACAACCATTGTCCACCGGGAGAGGACCGGGAACAGCAACAAAACCCACTCTTTGCCCGGCTCCGCAACCCCGAGCAGGGACAATAACGCCGCGTACTTCAAAAGGAGAACCGTGACACCGCCAACAACTCCGAACGCGCCCACTCTAGAGTCCCGCATGATCTCCAAGCGCCGTTCCGGAGTGAAGCCACCAAAGATGCCGTCACAAACGTCCATGAGACCGTCTAGGTGGAGGGCTCTGGTGATTATGACCATGGTCGCCACCAATAACCCGGCGGTCACAGGCTCAAGGAATAGGCGAGAGGAACCTTCTTCGACCCCGACCAATAGCAGGCCCATGAGCAAGCCGACAGCCGGGTAAAACGCCCTGGAGTTGCTGAGGTTCCGTTGCCCGCGATCCATGTTGTGCGCAACCGGGAAGATGGTGAGAAATGTCACAGCCAGTCGGAGCGGGTTAAGCCAGAAGCCGATCAGGAGGCGGCCTCTTCGCCATCGTCTTCGATCTTCTCCGAGACGCCCGCTTCGGCAAAGGTAGCCATGTCAGAGAGACACTTGGCGGCCGCTTCGACGATGTGCATCGAAAGCGCGGCCCCGGAGCCCTCGCCGAGCCGCATGCCCAGGTCCAACAGGGGTTCGAGGCCCATGTGACTCAGGGAGATGCGGTGGCCTGGTTCGACCGATTGGTGTGATGCGATGAACCGGTTTCCAGCCTCGGGGGCAATGGTATAAGCGATCAACGCCGCCGCGCCAGATATAAAACCATCTACTATCACTGGCCGGTGCCCGGCTGCTGCGCCCAGGTACACCCCGGCCAATACACCAATCTCAAACCCACCGACCTTCATCAGAATGTCCAAGCCGTCTTTAGCGTCGGGCTTGTTGACCTGAATGGCCCTCTCGACCACCGAGGCTTTGTGAGCCAACCCGGCGTCGTCGAGCCCTGTTCCCCTCCCGGTAGTGATTGCGACGTCCGCCCCGGCGATCACCGAGGTAATGGCGCTGGACGGCGTCGTGTTGCCGATGCCCATATCTCCGCAGGCTAACAAGTCCGAACCCGCCGCAATCATTTCCCCTGCGATCTCGATGCCTATCTCCAGACATCGAATTGCCTGCTCGCGGGACATGGCTGGACCAACGGCGATATTATCGGTTCCCCGTCCGACCTTAACCGAACGTAGAGATGGGTGGTCGGGCAGGTCGGCGGCCACTCCGGCGTCCAAAACCACGATTTCAGCCCCAGCGTGGTTGGCCAGCGCGTTGATCGCAGCCCCACCGCCCAGGAAGTTCATGACCATGGCTGGAGTGACGTCCTGCGGGTAGGCGCTCACGCCCTCGGCCACCACACCGTGGTCGCCGGCGGCGAGGATCACTGTCTTTTTACGAATCTTTGGTGTGGCTTCGCTGAAGATGCCGGCCAGCCGTATGGACAGTTCTTCCAATCTGCCCAGACTGCCCAGTGGCTTGGTCAGTTGGTCCTGTCTGGCCCTGGCGGCATCCATGGCGGCCTCATCCAGGGGCACGATCTCTTCGATTATGCGGTCGATTAGGTCTGAGATTACCATTGAGCCTCTTTCAGTACCGATCTGAATCAGGATGATACCGCGTTAGTTATTCCGATTAAAATTCGATCCCCGGCTGGGCTTTAATCCCTTGCTGATAAGGGTGCTTGATCACATTCATCTCGGTGACCAGGTCAGCGTATTCCACGAGGGCCTCTGGGGCGTTTCGACCAGTGATGATGACGTGCAGCATGTCAGGCCGAGACTTCAGCACCTCAATGACTTCCTCGGTGGCGACCCAACCGTAGTGCATCGGGTAGGTGAACTCATCAAGCACTATCAGGTCATACTCACCGGACTCGATGACCTTTTTGCAGTCTTCCCAGTGGGCCCGAGCCAGATCGGCGGACTGATCAAGGTCCTTGGAACGCCAGGTAAACCCGTCGCCCATTGCGCGCATTTCCACGCCCATCTTCAGGGCAGCGCGCTGCTCACCGAAGTTGGCGGTGGAGTGTTTGATGAACTGGAGCACAATCACTTTCATGCCCCGGCCCCATGACCTTAACGTCACGCCCAATGCCGCGGTGGTCTTGCCCTTGCCCTTGCCGGTGTTAACTATGACTAGACCCTTATCGATTCGCGGCCCCGTAACTGACTGGGGGCCTGGTTCTGATTCGGTGTTCTGATCTGCTGGTGTATCTGTGCTCATGCTTTATCCTGACCGGGCCAGCCGGTCCAATCTAAGTTGTTGCTGCGGCGCAGGTTTCTACGAATCTGGACGCCAAACCTGGCCTGCTGCCCAGGTGTATATGAACGTAAGAGGCCCAAACGCTGCCCTTCCGAAACCCGTCAGGCCGGTTGTCTTGGTCTACTACTTTATAGACCGACTCATCAGACTCAGGCTGCTGGGCCAGGGTGGACCAGTGAAATTCGTGGCCCCTCACACGCTGCCCCTTTTGCAACACCGGGCTGTCGGAACACGACTCCACCTCCCGGTAGCCCAGGGTCAGACGGCTCTGGGACATGGCAGACTCTGCCGGTATAACGCCAATCATAGGGTGGGTCACGCCTTCCAAGTCTGACAGGCTCCTACCCAGGTACATCAGGCCGCCACATTCGGCGTAGACAGGAACCCCTTTGTCTACCGCTTGGCGGATGGCCTCGTGCATCGGCTCGTTTTTCGATAGTTGGGTTGCGAACAGTTCTGGGAACCCGCCTCCCAAATAGATCCCGCCCACGCCGGCCGGCAACTTTTCATCTTCCAAAGGACTGAACGGGGCGAGCTCCGCGCCCCAAGCCGAGAGCAAGTCCAGGGAGTCCTGGTAATAGAAGTTGAAGGCCATGTCTTGGGCCACTGCAATAGTCGTCCGGGCAGGCAGGGTTTTTTCAGGGTAGACGCTTGGGGTCGCCGGCGGGGTTTTCGCTGTTTGGGCCAGCTCCAAGATCGCCGGAACGTCCATAGTAGATTCGACCTGATTAATCACGCTGTCGTACCACTGGCTGGCAACCGTGCCTTCCACCGTGGGGATCAGTCCCAAATGGCGTTCCGGCTGGATGAACTCGTCTTTCCTGGGCAGGTAGCCTAGCACCGGAAGCCCGGTGGTTCCTTCTATCTGGGGTTTGCAGAACTCCAGGTGGCGGTCGCTACCCACGCCGTTTAGGATCACGCCGGCCACATTGAGGTCCGGGTCGAACTTCTGGAAGCCTAAAACCTCCGCCGCCACGCTGCGAGCGACCTTGGAGGCATCGGCTATCAAGATCACTGGTGCGCCAAGCAACTTCGCCAACTGGGCGGTTGATCCCTCTTCGGTCAGGCTGGAGTGGCCGTCGAAAACCCCCATGACACCCTCAACCACCGAGACATCCCGCCCGGCTCCAGCACGCTGAAACAACTCAAGCACCGTTGCGTAATCGCAGAGCCAGGTGTCCAGATTGCGGCTGGGCACGCCGCAAGCTAGCTTATGGTAAGAGGGGTCTATGTAATCTGGGCCTGCCTTGAATGGCTGGACCTTGAGGCCGCGGCGGGTCAAAGCGCCCATGATTCCGGTGGCGATCGTGGTCTTACCCACGCCGCTCCGTACTCCCGCTATTACAATCGTTGCCGCCATTAGGTATTCGGGCCTCCAAGGTTACTTGACGCCCATTATAACTGCCGTGGAGTACCAGCGCCGGAAGCATTTCCTGGTCATTGCCAAGTTAGCTTGACATCGCCTAGCTCAGAGAATATTTTTAGTTCATTCTGAGCCAGCCAACCCGCTTACAAGGGACGCGAAACCTGGGTAAAAGGGAGACACAATGCCAAAGCTTTCGGCTCTTAGCGAGATTCAACGAAAAAGCATGTTGATGTGGCCGTGCCTAGAGCACGACGATACACCATGGGCACCCATGGCTAAGCCGTTGTCTCAGAGTAAGTTGGGTCTGGTCACCACTGCCGGATTGCACCTGCGAACCGACAAGCCATTCATCGCAGTCCATGAGGGCGGCGACACGTCGTTCAGGGTCATCCCCCGCAGCGCCAAAGCTGACGAGATTCTTCAGAGCCATACCAGCATCGGTTTTGATCATACCGGCATCTACCGGGATATCAACGTCACATTCCCGATCGACCGTCTCCAAGAGTTGGTTGACCAAAAGAAGATAGGTTCTCTTTCCGACAATTATTACTCGTTCATGGGCGCCTTAAGGGACGTTTCCGATATCGTAGAAAACACCGGTCCCGAGGTCGCGCGAAGGCTCAAGGATGAAGGCGTGGAGGTGGTGCTGCTCACCCCCACTTGACCCGCTTGCTCCCACGCTGTAAGCGTGATTGCGCGCATCATTGAAGAAGCCGGAATCACAACTACGGGCCTGGTCCTGATCGAGGAGCATGCCCAGCGAGTGAAGCCTCCCCGGATGCTGGCGGTGCCCTTCTTTTTTGGCAACGCCTTAGGCGAAGCTGACAATCCGGAATACCAGCACCAGATATTGCAGGCCACCTTCGCCCTGCTGGACCGGGATCAAGGCCCGGTCCTTGAGCAACTTCCCGACGACATGGTTCCCGACATTCTGATGCAGGGGTCTGAAACAACCAACGAATCACAAGAAAAGGGCCTGAGCGCCGCCGACGAGGTGACGTCTCTGCGGGCTTATTACGAGCAGTGGAGTGGCGCCCACGCCGGGCGAACCGCAGTCGGACTAAGCACCATTCCCCAGCGGCGTTTCCGTGGCATCGTTAGGTTCATTGAGGGCTACATCAGCGGCGAGGAATCGGATATGAAAGAACGTCCTCGGGACTTCACCATCCCCCAGTTCATCCGATACTGTGTCGACGACCTGAAGGCTTTCTACTACGAGGCGAGGATGGCCCAGAGGCCCGACGGAAAAGACCGCGAGATTCATGATTGGTTCTGGTCCGAGACCGCCGTAGGCGCCCTGATAATGGCCCTGGGTCAGCGAATGCGCATTGACGAGGATGGAGAGACCCAGGCCGTGGCTTACGGGATCGCCAGATAGCGGCGCATCTCCACCGACAAACCAAGGGGGAAACCGGAGTAAACAATGGTTACCTATAGTTACGACCACATACACCTGCGCAGCAGAGAGCCCATGGATACCGCTAGGTACTTCAATCAGATGTTCGGCGCCGAGATCAAAGAGAGCATCCAGTCTGACGGTCAGTCCAGGGTCGATATAGACATCAATGGGCTGATCATATTTATCGCCAAGGCTGAAGAATCCACCCCAGCCGGACCGGTTGACCCCTACGTTGGGTTGGACCACTTTGGACTGCGGGTAGAAAACCTGGACGCCGCCGCTGCCGACCTAAAGGCCAAAGGGGCTGAATTCTCCATGGAACCCAAAGACCTGCGTCAGGGACTGCGCATCGCCTTTGTCCGGGCCCCAGGCGACGTCCGAATCGAGTTGCTGGAACGTAGCGACTAGCTACACGCCAAAGGCAAACAAAAAGGCCGGAGCTTGAATCTCCGGCCTTTTTGTTTGCAGTGCGCTTCACGCAGGGGCGCATTGGAAACCCGTCCAAGTTCGCAGGATTCAGGTTTTTACCAGCATGGCATCATACGAATTAATATCCCTCTCAACGGTTCTTCGTTCGTTTCTATTACCAGCAAAATAGGGTAGGTTAGAAACCCGCCCCCTACGTACAACTGACATCATTCCGAGGTAATTATTTGTCCGGATTATGTTGGTTGGACCCAATCACAGATACCGGCCTTTGCTTGGCCCCTTCAACCAGTAATAGATGCCGGTAATCACTAAGAACACGCCGAAGAGGATGAAAATCCAGCCAATCCCTTTGACGAGCGCCGCGCCCACCGGCGAGATCAGGATCAATCCTGAGACGGCAACGATCCCGCCGCAGCCGATGCCGGCACCCGGCCCGGCGCTGCCCATCCTGAATTGGACCGGTCTCAACCCTTGGCCACCGTATAGCTAACCTCAGACTCATTAACCCGTCCCTCTTCAGTCAATTTACCGAGGTGAGTACGCACGTTGCGGGCGGCGGCGCTGCGCAGGTTTCGGCGCAGGTTCCGAGGGTAGACGGCGGACACTATATCGTCCACTGAGTCCACGCCCGAAACCAAGGCGGCCAACACTTGGTCTTCCCGTTCAGTACGGTGCTTGATATACCACTCGACCCGCGCCGTGCCATTCTTGATGATCTGGCCGTGTCCGGGACAAAGAATCTCGGGCTTCAGGCCGGCCAGCTTCTCCAAAGAGGCCATGTACTGCTTCAAGTTGCGCACGCTGGATGAGGAGTTGCCTAATATGGTATCTCCGCTAAAGACCACTCTTCCTTCGGCCATATAGTAGGAAACGTGGTCATCCTCGTGGCCCGGCGTGAAGTAGGCGCGAAGTTTGGCTCCACCGCCAGTAGGGACAGACTCGCGAGAGCGTAGTTTCACCACGCTGCCCTGGCCCAGCCGGTGGTTTAACACCGGCTCCAACTTCGGGTGGCAGCGCACGACACAGCCGAAGGCTTCTTGGAGCCGGTCAAGGCCGCCGATGTGGTCGCCGTGGCCGTGGGTGATCAAGATGGCGGAGATGCGCGGCTTCCCCAACTCAGCGTGATAATCCATGATCTGCTTGGTCCAAGAGCGGTATGGTTCGCCCGAGTCCACCATCACCATATGGTCGTTGGGGTCGCCAACGAAATAGATGTGTGTTCCGCCTGGGTGCATGGCCCCGAAACTGCCAGGGTCCTCTTCAATATGGGTGGCGTAGATGTGCTTGGTGATCTGCATCGGCCGGTCCTTGCCCTTTAATATCGGTGCTTGGGCTAATAAGTAGGGGAGATGGTAGCCCCGCGCCCGAACGTCGTCAATCCTCAGGCTAACCGTATGGTAGTATCCGAGGGAATTCCCCTAAGAATTTTCGAGGATAGAAGGCATCTATGATCTCTGAAATGATAACCGGGCAGGACTTGAAGTCAGCCATCCCCAATCTGACAGGAACAATCTCCCTTAAAGGTTTAGATGGCGCCGTAAAAGTCTTCCGGGATAAATTCGGGATACCGCACATGAAAGCCGAGTCCGAGTTGGACGCCTTCTTCGCACAGGGGTTCGTCACGGCCCAGGACCGACTGTGGCACATGGAGTACGACAGGCGCCGAGGGTCAGGCCGCTGGGCGGAAGCCATTGGCGAGCAGGCGGTGGGCCAAGATAAGATGATGCGCCGGTTCCGGTTGAAGGCCAGCGCCAAGGCAGACTACCAGGTCATGGGTCCCCATACCAAGGCCGTGTTTGACGCCTACGCTGCAGGGGTGAACGCCTTCATAAATAGCGGCGACGCCCTGCCAGTGGAGTACCGCATCACCGGACTAGAGCCCGAGCCCTGGCAGCCATGGGACGGACTGATCGCCTACAAGGTGCGCCATATCTCAATGGGTGTGTTCGAGTCCAAGGTCTGGCGGGCGCGGATGGTGCGCGAGATAGGGCCCGAGGCCGCCGGCAAGCTGTTCCCGGGAGTTGAGCCTGGGTACTTGATGATTCTGCCGCCCGGCTCAACCTCTCCCGAACCTTTGGATGAGGGGCTCAAGGAATTGGCCGAAGGCGCGGCCGGACTAAATCACCTGAATGAGATGGACTCGGGAAGCAACAGTTGGATACTAGGCGGGGCCGATACGGCCACCGGAAAACCCATCTTGGCCGGTGATTCCCACCGCGCCTTGGACACGCCCAGCGCCTACTACCAAAACCAGGTGGCTTGTCCGGAGTTCGACGTTGTTGGACTGTCTTTCCCTGGTGTTCCCGGATTTCCCCACTTCGGCCACAACGGCCGGGTGTCCTGGAGCGTCACGCATACCGCCGCCGATTACCAAGACCTCTATATCGAACAGTTCAAAGAGGGCGAACCGAGCAAATACCTATTCCAAGACCAATGGCTGGACGCAGAGGCCTACGACGAGACTATCAAAGTACGGGGCGAAAGCGACGTCCATACAACGGTAAACGTGACCAAACATGGCCCCGTGATCTCCGGGAACCCGGCCCAGGGTTCCGGTCTATCCTTCAAGTACACCGCCACCGAAAAGGCCTCCACCTGGCCGGAGATACTTTGGCAGATGCTGCGGGCTGAAACCAGCCAGGAGCTGGTGGATAGCATGCGAGACTGGGTGGACCCTTGCAACAATCTCCTTTTCGCTGACATCCACGGGGACTGGGGCTATCTCTGCCGGGGGCGCATACCTATCCGGTCTCGGGTCAACGGATGGCTGCCGGTGCCCGGTTGGACGGGTGAACATGAGTGGGAAGGGGATATCCCTTTCGATGAACTGCCCGTTTCCATCAATCCGCCTGAGGGCTACATCGCTACGGCCAACAACCGGCCGGTGGGCGATGATTATCCCTACTACATCGCCATTGACTACACGCCCGAATTCAGAGTGAAGCGGGTCACCGAGGCCTTGAAGTCCTTGCACCGGCCAACGGCCGAAGACATGGCTCAGGTGCACGCCCAGCGCGGCTCCATCCCCGCGTTGGCTTATCTGGGCGTGTTGAAGGACGTGAAGCCGCAGGGCCCGGCCAGCGCCGCAGCCAGGGATCTGCTGTTGGGCTGGAACGGTGAGATGGATGCAGACCGTGTGCAGCCCACGATCTATAGCGCCATGCGCGATGCCCTTCTGAAAGAGGTCTTCAAGACTAACCTGACGGAAAACCTGGCTTATGATGCCTGGCATCCAGCAGACCGGGGATTGGGATCATTCTCCAATCGCTTGAAAGCCCGGTTGGTGGCTATGATCGGCCAAGACGACCGCTCTTTATTGCCCGAGGGCGACACCTGGTCGACGGCAGTGTCCCGAGCGTTGTCCGATGCCGTTGCTACCCTGTCCGATCGATTGGGCGATGATATGGAACAATGGCAGTGGAAGAATGTTCACCAAGCGCGTCCTAAGCACAACCTTTCGGCGGCGTTCCCCAAATTGTCAGAACTGCTTGACCCTCCGGCCATCCCCACCAGCGGCGACGGCGACACACCGCTACAAGGCGGTTACTCTCCGGCGACCCTGGCGACGGTCACCAGTCTATCGGTGGCACGCTACTCCTACGACCCGTCGAACTGGGAGAACTCGCTGTGGGTGGTGCCATTAGGCAGTTCGGGGCATCCGGGAAGCCCTCACTACGCAGACCAGTCTGAAACGTGGCGTAAGGTCAAAATGATTCCCATGGGATACGACTGGGATGCGATCGAAGCCTCCTGCGAGACTGAGCAAACGCTCAACCCCAGCTAGCTAGCCGCTAAGTTCTTTGCCCAACAAGTCCAAGGCCGCTTGGGCCGCGCCACGTTTGCAGGCATCGCGGTCGCCGTCCAGGTGGACTTCGATGGCCGTATCTTCGCCGTCTTTCACCGAAAGACCGATCCAGAATGTGCCGATGGGCAGCCCGGCACGTCCGGCGGCAGGTCCGGTGACACCGGTGGTGGACACGGCGTAGTCGGTGCCGGTCAGTTCCCGCACTCCTCTGGCCATTCCCTTGGCCATTTCGCTGCTCACAGTGCCGTGGGTGGGAGCGACGTCATCAGGCACGCCTAGGACCTTCTCTTTCAGGCCGCCGGTGTAGGCGATGACGCCGCCAGGGAAATACTTGGAGCTACCGGGAATCGCGCCCAGCATGTATCCGATGAGACCTGCAGTGTCTGCCTCGGCCACTGAGACGGTCTTTTCCCGAGCGGTCAGTATCTCGGCAATCTCTTCCACTTCCATTAAAGTCTTCCTCCTGTGATTTGTGCTTAGTTTTCAGGTTTTTGCAGTAGGATGAAAAATTCCTGGTTGCCGGCGTCACCCTGTATGGGAGAGCGGCACATGTTTCTAACCCGGAACCCGAGCCCGACAGCCCAGTTGACGGTTTTGCCAAGTACGTCAGCGTGGACCATGGGGTCTTTAATCACGCCGCCACGGCCAACCTGACTCTTTTTAGCTTCGAACTGCGGTTTGACCAGGGCCACGATGCATTGTCCGAGTTTCAGATGTTTACCTGCCTCAGGGACCACCATTGTTAGTGAGATGAACGACACGTCCATGACCAACAGGTCCACCGGGTCTGGCAGGTCAAATGGGTGGCGGGCGTTGGTCTTTTCCATCACCAAAACCCGGTCGTCTTGACGAAGTTTGTAGTCCATCTGACCGTGCCCCACATCTACGGCATAGACCTGGCGTGCTCCACGCTGTAGTAGGCAATCGGTGAATCCGCCAGTGGATGCGCCTACGTCTAGGACGATCAGCCCTTCAACATCTATTTCGAATTCATCCAGGGCATGAGCCAGTTTAACGCCGCCACGGCTAACGAAGGGCAGGCGGCCCTTAACCTCAAGTTCCACATCTGCCGGTAGTGTGGAGCCAGCTTTCAGTACCCGGCCGGATGGGGTATAGACCACGCCTTCCATTATCAGAACCTGGGCTTGTTCCCGGGAATCAGCCAAGCCCCTTTCAAAAAGCAGGCGGTCCGCCCTGATTTTAGCTGGACGTGCTGTCAAAGGGCCTCTTGCTTATCGGTATAGCGTTAGGGCAGCCGAACGGGATGGCTATCGGTTCATTCGCCGATGAAGTTGGGGCGGCGCTTATCTAGGAAAGCTTTGTAGCCCTCTAGGTAGTCTTTGGTGTCGAACTGGGTCAATGGCAGGTCGGCCTCTTCTTCAGTAAGGTTTTCTAAAGACGGCTTGTTCTGCACCTGGTGCATAGTAAGCTTGTTCACCGCATGAGAAAGGGGCGCCAGGGACGCTATATCCCTGGCCAATTTGTAGGTGTATTCCTCAAGTTCATCAGATTTGACGACTTGATTTACCAGGCCGATTCTAAGACATTCTTGGGCGTCTAGCAGACGGGCAGAGAGCAGGATATAGAGAGCGTTCCCTTTGCCGACCAGGTTGACCAGCCCTCGCATCTCCCGGTGGCCGATGCTGATGCCCAATCTGCCAACTGGAATGCCCATTCGGCTGTCGTCGCTGGCGATGCGCAGGTCAGTGGCTACTGCCAACTCACAACCACCGCCTACAGCGAACCCGCGGATCATCGATATGGTGGGCGTGGACATTTCTGAAAGAGTCTTGAGCGCGCCGTTCACAGCGTCGTTGTAGCCACGGCCTTTGGTAGAGTTAGAGCGGTGTTCGTCGAAGTCTTGGATGTCAGCTCCGGCGGAGAAGGCTTCATTTCCGGCGCCCGTGATGATCACGGCCCGGGTATCGCGGTCCGCATTCAGCTTCTGTAGGATATCGGAAAATTCATGCCACATAGCGAAGCTTATGGCATTCCGTTGGCTGGGGCGGTTGAAGATGACTGTGGCCACAGGGGGCTTGAAGTCGAGAAGAATGTGGTCGTTCAAGGTGTCGGTGTCCCGGTTATTAGGTATCCCGCAAGGTGAAATGGCAGGCAAGGCCAGTATAGACGGAAGCCAGTTGAGTGTCACCACTGGGATAGCGAAAACAAGAAAACGGCGGGCAAGATGCCCGCCGTTTTAAATAATCTGATTTGGTAAGCGTGCCCGGCGGTTAGCGGCCCCGCAGCTTGGGGTCCATGACATCCCGAAGTCCATCTCCTAGGAAGTTGACCGAGAACACGATCAAAGCGATAACGAACCCAGGGAAAACCACCATCCATCCTTGCTTGTCGATGTGCTCTCGACCTAGCTCTAACATGCTGCCCCAGGTGGCGACATCCGGCGGGATTCCAACGCCCAAGAAGCTCAGCGCAGCTTCCACAACGATAGCGAAACCCAGAGTTAGCGTTATCAACACTATGTAGGTGGCCGCAACATTGGGGAGCATGTGCCTGAATACGATCCTAAATGAGCTTGCGCCAATGGACCTGGCCGCCAGCGTGTAGTCCAATTCTTTGATGCTCAAGGCCTGGGACCGGATAACCCGAGTCGCCCCTGGTACCAGAATCACCACTAGAGCGATGACTACGTTATTAACGGAAGCTCCCAAGGCGGCCATCAGACCCAGGGCCAGAATGATGGGGGGAAAGCCCATCAGAGCATCGACCAAACGTTGAAGTAGGATGTCAGCCCAGCCGCCGACGTAGGCACTGGTAACCCCGACCAAGGTGCCAAGACTAATGCCAATCAGCACGCTGACTATGCCCACGTACATGGAGATGCGGGCTCCAAAGATCAGACGGCTGTATATGTCGCGTCCCAACTGGTCAGTGCCAAGGAGGGTGCCTTCGGCTCCGGGTCCAAGGAATTTACCCGAAACCCCGATATCCGTAGCGGCATGGGGGGCGATCTGCCCTGCGAAAATCGCCACGAGAACCGCCATCACAAGAACAACTCCGCCCCCGAAACCTACTGGCTTTCGACGGGCAAAATCCTTCAGCCAAGCAAAAACGGCGGCAATCCCCGTTGGCTTAGCCCTGACTTGTTCCGCTAGATCAACCGAGAGTTCAGTTGTTCCTTCTGAGTCGGAACGAAATACCTGCATCTTAATTATCCTTGGTCAGTCTGGCTGGTAGTTCCATTAACGATCAATTGGACTCAGGTTGTGTCCCGCTATCAAAGGTTCAGCCGCTTAGGCATATCTGATCCTGGGATCCAACAACCCATAGATTAGGTCGACAGCTAGATTGATCGTCACGATAAACGCGGCGATGATAACGATCTCCGCTTGAATCATCGTGTAGTCCCGCTGGAAGATGGCCTCAATAAGAATCCTTCCCATGCCTGGAACCAGGAAAATGGTCTCAATAATCACGGTCCCTCCGAATAGCCGGGCGAAGATCCAGCCGGAGGTGGTCAATACCGGCAGGAGGGCGTTTTTGAGTCCGTGGCGGAAGACCACCACACGCTCGCTGAGTCCCTTGGAGCGGGCAGTGCGCATGTAGTCTTCACGTATGATCTCCATCATCGCGGAGCGAGTCACCCGGGCAACAAAGGCCATCTCGTAGAGTGCCAATGCTAGCGCCGGGAAGATCATCTGTTGAAGGTTAGTGCCGGGAGCCTCCCATATCTGATAGTAACCTAGCGGTGGGAGCCAATCAAAGAGATGTACCAGTCCCAAAACGATCAGGATTGCAACCAGGAAGGTGGGCATGGAGATGCCCGCCAGCGTGAAGACCCTGGCCGAGTAGTCGATCCAAGTTTCCGGTTTGAGGGAGGACAGGATGCCCAACGGTACGGCGAAGACCACAGCGATCAGCATCGACAACACAGTCAGCTCTACAGTGACCGGTATCCGCTCGGCCAATTCCTCCATCACTGGAGCCTTGAACCATAGGGAGTCTCCGAAATCACCTTGTACTGCGCCACCGATCCAGTCGAAGTACTGAATGAGCAACGGGTCATTCAGGTCGAGTTCGACTCGGCATTCATCAAGTTCAGCTTGGGTGTAGGTAGCTTCGCCATCGCTGAGGATAGCGAGACAAACGTCACCGGGAATCAGCCGCATCACCACGAAGACGATAATCGTGACCAACACGATTGTCGGGAAGAATAGTGCTATCCGTTTTAACGCGTACTGTTGCATCTGTCCGATCCTATCGAAAGAAGAATCCGATCGCCTACAGCCGGGGTGATCATACTACGTTGAAACTCCCAAAGACAGACCAACTGCGCCCGCCCAAATTGCTGATGGTCTGCCCCGGTTATACGGAGCAGACCATCTTGTCAACCTGCCATTGAAGCCTTTAGCTGACCATTAACGGTCGAGCCACAGGTCCTCGTGCTTGAAGTGCGTCTGGACCGTCTCAGGGGAGTTGAAGCCGCGGATGTCCGGACCGATAATCCATTGTAGGATGCCCCATCCTAAGGTAACCCAATGGTTGTCCTGCTGAGTGAATAGGAAGGTCTCCATTTCCTTGTTGATCTCTACGCGCTTTGCAGGATCGGGCTCTTGCTTCTGGGCGTCAAACCAGGCGTTGACCTCGGCGTTTTCCCAGTCGGTGTAGTTACGGGTCGCGCCCTTCAGATAGACACCACCCATGATTCCGTCGACGTCAAGGACCACTTGGCCCTCTCCCTGACAAGCTAGCTCCCAGTCACCGTCCGAGTCTGGTGACCTGGAGGTGCCGAAGAACGCGTAACCAGCAGCGCTGGGATAGGTAGTCATCTCACCATCAATACCCAACACGCTCTTAAGGTTCTCTTTGACCACTGTGCACTGGTCGGGGTAGGTGCCGACCTGACGGACGTCATACCGAGTCTTGAATCCGTCAGGGTACCCGGCCTCAGCCATCAAAGCCTTGGCTCGCGCTACGTCGTCCGCTCCACCAGGGCCGTCCTTGGGACGCAGGCCAGGCCAGGTGTTGCATTCCTCGAAGCTGTGGGCCATTCCCATGAGGGGGCAGCCTACGCCGGAGGTGTTATCGAAGACCAGGTCGTTCCATTGTTGATAGTCGATGGCGAGCTGGATGGCTTCCCGGACCCTGGCGTCGTCGAAAGGAGCTTTCTTGATGTTCATCATCAAGCCCCAGTCAGCCGAAGGGGACACTGCTTCCGGCCTGTAATCCCCGCCGGTATCCTTTTCGAGTTCAAAAGCCTGGGTCGGGGCTAGGTTGGTGAAACCACCATTGGACATATCGAGCTGACCGGCTTTGAACTGGGCAAGCAATGTGCCGGTGTCAGTGATTATGAAGTGGTCGATGCCGTCGAAGAACGGGCGACCATCTTTGAAGTAATTCTCGTTCTTGGAAACCTTGTAGAAGTTACCACGCTGGTATTCGTCAAGAACGAAGGGGCCCGAGCCGAGCTGGTTGTCGATGATGGTTTCAGCCTGGTTCAGGTCTAGGCCAATCTCAAGGGCTTTCTTCGGCAAGGTCTTGACATAGTCAACCGCGAGGAACCTCATGAAAGCCCCGGAGGCGAACTGCAGATTGAACTCTATGGTGTTGTCATCAATCAGGTTTACGCCGCCGTTCTTCGCTTCTAAGGTGTAGTTACGCCAGAGACCGGACCGGCCGGTTGGGCCGTCAAGGTCGCCGTATCGCAGCATGGAGTAATGGATATCCTCGGCGGTTAGGTCGTCGCCGTCGATCCACTTGATTCCGTCTCGAATCTTGAACGTAAAGGTTTCTCCGCCGTTGGTAATTTCCCAACTGTCGCAGAGGTCGCACACTATCTGACTGGTGTCAGCAGTGTCCATTTGTACCAGTTGGTTGTACAACTGGGAAACGGCCTGGATGCTGGAAAGGGAAGAAGAACCCCTGGGGTCCCAATCCTTGGTGTCGGCGTAGGCCGACATCCGGGCGACACCGCCATATTGACCGGAGGTCGCTACCACTGGAGCCTGTGTGGCTTGGGCGCTGGTCACCCGCGCTGGCACTGCCGTGGGAACTGCTCCCGATGGAACCGCTGTTGCCTTTGCTGCCGGCGCCTTTGCTGCTGCTGCTGGCGCCTTTGCTGCTGCTGCTGGCGCCTTTGCTGCTGGCGCCTTTGCTGCTGGCGCCTTTGCTGCTGGCGCTACCGTGTCTGTG
>UINC01001227.1_pt1 | contig 71156 bp, 51 predicted proteins | sample 5385821 | NCBI WGS metagenome assembly UINC01 (sample SAMEA4666929, study PRJEB26691) | marine metagenome | isolation source: Pacific Ocean | place: Pacific Ocean | collected 2011-10-13 | reverse complement strand
AGCCAGGGTTGCTGATCGTATTCTGTCTGGCAATGGCGGAATTTTCCGTTTTCAAAAACACCGTAACACGCGACGCGTTGACCGCAGCGATTCTGGCCGACACTGCCTGGATTAATGAATTCCTGTCCTCCAACCGTTCGTCGAAATTGAATGTGGGAGTGTCCAAAAAGAACGATGGGACAGTCGCTTCCCTCGGCGAGCATCAAAAGACGCTCGTCAGGTGAGTCAGGCAATGCATTGCGAGGGTTGTCCGGGAGAACACCGTGGTGGAGATACATCCTAAGGCCGCCTTCAACGTATTCCCCGGCCGGCTTTAGCTCGCGGAGAAATTCATATCCTGCAGGGTCGAAGTGGTCGAGGATCCAATGATTCAAAGCCAACCATTGCGGTGGCCATTCGGCAAATCGTTCGGGCTCTAGCATTTCGATGTCGTGGTTCCCCATGATGCAGGTCCCTGTGATCTTTTTTAGAAGGGCCATTGTTTCGTTAGGCTGCGGCCCAGACAGGATTGCGTCGCCGAGAAATATCGTTGATTCCGCGTCGTGTTCTCTTCGTAAAACCGCGGCTAACGCTTCGGCGTTTCCGTGGATATCGGCGATGACCAGAATTTTCACTCGCCACGTCCCCAGTTAGCGTTTATTTCCTGGTTGGTCCGAACGTCGTTGCATGGGGCAGTTCTTTTGGAAACGCTCGTGATTTCGGTGTTGCCAAACGGCGAGCTTTGTTTCGTTCTGATCGCGCTCACGGCTCATTACTGCCAAAAGCGTTCGGTTTTAAGCCACGAACGAATGGGTATGAGTTCGCCGGTAATACCCTCGGATTCTGCCGATGCTAGGAACAACACGAGATTTGCAACGTCTTCGGGATTGGGAGGTAATTCAAGTCGTGGCACCGCGACTCCGTCCTCATCGACGGACGGTGGGATAATGTTGTAACCCTTCAGCTCTTCGGTCGCGATCAGGCCGGGGAGAATGCAATTGACGTTGATGTTGTGTTTGGCCCACATGAAGGCAAGGTTGTTGGTCAAGCTAAGTACCCCGGCCTTAGCTGCCGAATAGTGCAGTTGCCCCGGATTTCCTTTGCTACCCGCAGTTGACGAGATGTTTATGATTTTCCCGTGATTTTGTTTGATCATCTGCTTGCCAGCCGCGAGGCAAGACAGGAAACAGCCAGTCAGGTTTAGCTCAATGACCTGTTGCCATTCGTCGAGCGGGGTATCCTCAGCGAGGTGACTTTTCCCCCAACGTCCCGCGCTATTAACAATTACATCAACCGACCCGAACGCTTCGACGCTTTGAGCAATCATATCGTCGAGTTGACTCGCGTCGGTGATATCGACGGGTAACGCGATTGCGGTCTGACCATTCCTCGTGATTTCCTCGGCGACTCTGTCGATATTTTCTTTGTTCCTGCTTGCCACCACGACGTTGGCCCCTGCTTCCGCGCACGCCTTTGCCATGGCCGCGCCGAGACCGCCGGCACCCCCGGTGACGATCACGGTTCTTTCCTCAAGCCTGAACTTCGACATGGTTTCTCCTTGAATACCTAAAACGTATCGCGCCAGTCTTCTCCGTGGCGAAAAGCGAAAACGCTGAGAACTTGATTGTTCTTGTTTCGGAGGTATGGCCTTGGTTGTGGCGCTTTTCGCACTTCGTCGCTATCAGCCCCTCAAGCTGAACCAACATACATAGTGCCGTTAAGTGCGTCAAAACGGCGCTCGTCTATTTCACCCAAATTATAAAATGGGTGCATTCCCGCGCAAGTTAACTTGTATCGTGGGGGTCGCTTTGTAAGGATCGAATTCGCTTAAACAAATTCGGACTTAAACTTGAGTAGACGGCATTACGAAGAACTCAAAACGGAGTACGAACGTGACGGGTTCGTGGTCCTCAGAAATTATCTCCCTGAAGATGAACTCAGTCAGATGCGGGCCCAACTCGAATTCTTTCATAAAGAAGTTACTCAGCAACGGTTCCGGGCGGTGGGGACGATGAAGAGCATGGACAAGGAACACGCTTGGTTTCGTCATTACCTTGAAAAAGGTCCCCACATACCACTGATGAAATTCCTCTTGGAGGATAGTTTGAGTCCCGATAATGTGAGTTGGATTGCAAAACCCGAAGGCGTCACACGGACGCTGCCACATTTTGATGCGCTGGGTAGTTATCGCTCGTCTCCATCCGGGATCTCTCTTTGGATAGCGATGGATCGAATCGATAGATGCAATGGCTGTCTGCACTACGAAAAGGGTTCCCACAAGCGAGAATTTGAATATGTATACCCGCTTCGCGATTACGACGAGGACAATACGAACGCCTTCCAGTTCGAAGTAGATCCCGGTGATGCAGTAATGCACAGCACGAGGACGGTACATTGGAGTATCGATCCACTCGACGATCGGGAAAGAAATGCGATGGTGTTCGCGTATTGGGCCGGATCGTCAGATATCGATCTCGTACGCGCCGAAAGATCGAATTCGGCGTACAAAGACGGAAACACCGTTCTCTAGAGCACTCCAAAGGGAATTTGTGTGCATCTTGGGCGCTCGCAGTTGATATGAGGAAGTAGAGTCTTGTCAGTTCGGGACGATCAACGCGCTAATGCGATCTCTGTTTGGGGCCCGGCAAAGCTTCCCCCGGACACGGAGGTAGGGGATCCGGAGGACCGAGGCTTTACCGCCGTATTTCGCATTTTCTTGCGAACGTGGCCCTACTTACGCCCCATGTTGATCGGATACTGGCGTGACCGAACGGTCCTCTCTGCGTGGTTTGGGCAGTCTGATGGAAGCCCTGATTGGAGCTACCGTTATGTCCCATTTGTCGTAACGCTGCTCGCTTTGTTGGGTCCCTTCGCCGGTTGGCTACCTTTTGGTATCGATTGGCGATTCGATTTGCTGGTATACGGCACACTCGGCATGGCGCTGCTTGCGTGGTTGCTCAATTTCTCAAACGGTCGTTTGTTTGCCGGGGCTGCGGTCGCCGCCGTGTTGGTTGGAACGTCCGCGATGCTGTTTGCGATTTTTGTGGTCGACGGTTGGAAGGACGATATACAGGTCGGGGCGGTTTGTTTCGCGTGCCTCTCCATGTGGTTGTTTCAGTACCGTATCGAGGGCGGACGGCTCCGGATTCGACTGCGTCTAGGCTGCCATCTGGTCTACTACTATGTGTTGGTGTGGCTTTCTACCCTCGTCGGTATCGTGACCGGGTTATTCACGATTGATCTTCTGAATCAATCCATTCTGCAAGCGGAACCTTTGACTCCGTTTTTAGCGGAGTTCGTGAATCGACCGGAACTCGCTTCGGGAGCCGTTGAAACGTTGAGTAACGCTGAGCGGCAGGACCTCCAATGGATCTATATCGTGTTCCTGGTAGGTATCGGAGTCATTACGTTTCCATTCACGCTCGCCTTGCCCTATTACAACGTATGGATCATGCAACGGATCAACCAGGATCTTCGCCTCGCGCTGGTCGAGCGTTGGCATCAGTTATCGATTCGTTATCACGGCGATCATCGAGTCGGCGATTCGGTTTACCGCATTTATCAGGACTCGGCGCAAGTGACGGCAATTATAGGAATGGTTGTGTCAGTTGCGACCCAAGTCACCCAATATGCGATGACCATCTTTTTCGTCGCCGCACTGGACCCGATCCTTGGGCTCATGGGAGCCACCGTTGCTGTGATGGCCGTCGCTTGGGCGGCGTGGTTTTCGCCGCGAGTTCGAACGCGTTCGCTGCGTGCGCGGGAAACCAATTCTGATCTGACCTCGCGAGTTCAAGAAGTACTTGGCGCAATTAATGTGGTGAAAGCGTACGAGCGGGAGCACGCCGAGCAGGAACGGTTTGAAGCCGATAGCGTGAGAGCATTTAACGCGGCACATAGAGTGCGGTCGCTGGTCGCCGTTGTCGGCATCGTCATGTTTACGTTGGCGGCTTCGATCCTGTTGGGTGGTGAATTTCTGATGGCCCTTTGGGCGAGTGACAGCCGAGAAACGTTTGCCGCTGTGCTCATCGGCTTGGTCGGCTTGAGCTTTGTGCGTTGGAATCTGAGTGCCTTTCAGTGGGCACAAGGTGAGCTGTTCACCTCGAGTGGCCAGGTGCGTGGCCTAGTGCGCGATTGGACATCGGCCCAAGACATGGCAATGGGACTTGATCGAGTCTTTGAGATTCTGGATATCGAGCCCGATGTCAAGAACGCCCCCGATGCGATCCCCATGCCCCACTTCCAAAGAGAAATACGATTCGACAACGTTAGTTTTGGGTACGATCCCGATCGCCCGGTCCTGCGCGGAATAAATTTCAGTGCCTCGATTGGCACGATCACGGCCCTCGTTGGCCCTACGGGTTGTGGCAAAAGCACGTTAGTAAGCATGATCACCAGGTTGTTCGATCCCGATTCCGGCACGGTGATGATCGACGGCAACGATGTACGGCGTTTCGATATCGAGAGTTTGCGGTCTAGCGTATCGATAGCGCTTCAGGAGAACGTGCTATTTGGTATGAGCGTGCGAGACAACATTCGCTATGTTGTCCCCGACGCCAATGACGATGACGTGATGAAGGCGGCTCAAGTTGCCTGTGCGGAAGATTACATCGCGAGTTTGCCCGAAGGGCTCGACACGATGCTCGGCGACCGGGGCGGGCGGTTGTCCACGGGTCAGCGACAACGTTTGTCGATCGCCCGAGCTCTGGCGAAGAATGCCCCCGTCCTAATTTTGGATGAACCGACCGCTGCCCTTGATGCGGAGACCGAACATAAGGTGCTCGAACGGCTGGCTCGCTGGGGCGAAGACCGCGTGATCTTCTTGATCACCCATCGTATCTCCACCATCCAACAAGCAGACCAGATTCTCTACCTCGATCAAGGCCAGATAATGGAGGCGGGATATCACGAGGACCTCATGAATCTTGAAGCGGGTCGTTACCGTCGTTTTGTGGAAGCCGAGATGGAACTCTCGGGTGGTTCCTCCATGGGAGAAGTCCCGTGAGCGATCCCGCTTTTCCTCGACCAACGTCAAGTAAACAGCTCGAGGAAGCCCTGGATGCGGCGGCTAGCAACCTGGATTTAGGCACCGATCTTAGCTTTAGGGAGACGTGCCGGGTTATCGGTCGAGCTCTTACCTACATTCGATTCTTCCCATACCGGTTCGCGGCTAAGTTCTTGCTATTCGGGATTTCCCTCGCGACGCCACTCATCCTTCCGTGGCCCATCAAGATCGTGATCGATAACGTGATTCTCAATAACGCGGTGGATCCGAGTGCTTTCCCCAATTACTTCGCACCGTTCGTCAACTTGTTGGTGGGCAAGACGTCTTTCGAGATGATGTTATGGGTATTGCTTCTCGGGGTGGTCATGATGATCACCATTGGGGGATTTGGCTCCACGGGAGGAGCTAACGATCAGGTCGATGCCACCATGGCGCAAGGCCACGACAAGGCGACCCAAACCGAAAATGATGCGAACTTTGCCTTCTCGAAGTTCGCAGGTGTTTTGGGGTTTGTCGAATTTCGACTCCAACTCGGTCTAAGTCAGGCAGTGAACCACTTATTGAGGTCTCAACTTTTTGAGCGAATCCAATCGTTGCAGATGCCGTTGCTAAGCGATACGCGTATAGGGGATAGCTTGTATCGGGTGATGTACGACACGACCGCAGTCACAAACGTGTTCTTTCAGACCGTTCAATCACCTATCGGCGCAGTACTTACGGGAGGTCTGGTCCTCACTGTTATGGCCTTCAATTACGGCGAAGCCCCCGAAATTATTTGGTTAGGGGTCTGCATTTTGCCCATCCAGTTGATTGCCATGTTGCCGTTTCCTCGGCTGATGCGACGGCGTAGTCAGGCGAGTCGAGCGGCAGGCAGCGTCACCACGGGAAACATAGAAGAAGGCATAAGCAATGTGCTCGCCGTTCAAAGCTTGGGTGGTAACAAACGCGAGCGCGAGCGGTTCAGCGTCCATTCGAACGAGTCTTTTAAGCGCTACCGGGCCGAATTGTTAGTACGGCTCTTATACGGCGTAGCTAACGGAGGTGCACGCGGGTTGATGGGCTTCATCGCGTTTTACTTCATCTCAAGCCGGGTGATTGAGGGTGTTTTGACACCGGGGGATTACGGCGTGCTTTTCTATTACTACTCGTGGTTGTCTGGGGCGGTCACCGCCTTACCTTATCTGTGGATTCGCATTCAAGCGGATGTCCCGGGCATACGGCGGGTGTTTTTTCTTATGGATTTACCGAGCGAAGCAGATCGTTCCGGCGAAGAACTCGAATCCATTAACAATGCCATTACGTTGCACCGAGTCAGCCTGACATTCGCGGATGGTCGGCAGGCGCTCGACGACGTCTCTCTGGAATTTAAAAAGGGTGAAATCACGGCATTGGTGGGTCCGACGGGATCTGGAAAAACCAGTCTCGCGTACTTAATTCCTGAGTTCTATGCACCAACGCGGGGGTCTATCGAAGTCGATGGCGTTGACACGCAGAATATTGCGCTGAGTAGCATACGTAGTCACGTCTCGTACGTGTTTCAGGAAACGCAGTTGTTTTCAGATTCGATTCTCGACAACATCCGTTACGGTAACCCGACAGCGAGCCGGGAAGAGGTCGAGCGTGCCGCGCAGACAGCTGGAGCACACGGGTTCATTTCAGATCTACCCGACGGTTACGAAACGCTTCTAGGTACCGTGACCAGCAAAATATCTGTAGGCCAGAAACAACGCATCGCGATTGCCCGTGGCCTAGTTAAACCGGCAAGTGTTCTGATTCTGGATGAACCCACGTCGGCACTCGACCCTGAAACGGAGTCCTACCTTGTTCAGGCGCTACATGAGGCTGCCAAGGACAAGCTCGTGGTCATTATTGCCCATCGCCTGTCGACCATTGTGAATGCGGGAAAGATTGTGTTCCTCGAGGCGGGACGTGTGGTTGAGCAGGGGACGCACGAGCAGTTAATGACCGTGGAATCGGGTCACTACCGCGCGTTTGTTGAATTGCAGTCGTCTTCTAAGACGGGCTTGTCGTAGTTTTCTTTCTCGTACGCGGCGTAGCTTTCAGCAGATCCGATCGACGCCTATAGCGGTGAACGTTCAGTTCATGTCGTGTGGCGCGGGCGTGTACCAAATCGGTGATGTGTACGCACGGTCTTGCACGACCAAAGGTACATCCTCTGGAAGTTTGTCGAGTCCAAAAAAATCGACGTCATATGCGGTCCATCGTGGTGTCGGTATCTCGATGACTCGTAGGTAATAAAAGGAGGGGATTGATCGATCGAAATCCGGATCGCGCCAAACGGTCGTGAGGATCGCAGCACCAATGTCGTTCGTGTACGACGCGTTGTCGACGTTGACGGTACTCTCCACACCGTTAGGTCGGGGCGCGACGGCGACGTCGTAAACCTTCTCGGCGATGGTTCCGTCGGCTCCGAACCAACCTTTTACAATCTGCATTCGATCTAGATTTGCTCCATCGACATCCTTTGCTGCGCTGGCTAGAAATGTAGGAACAGTTGGCTCCGATGGCGTGCTCAGGTCACCTCCCATGGGTACACCCTTCCCATAGCCTAATGCCGCGATGTTGGGATGGTCGGCGTCAATTGATCGAAATTTCCAGCCGCCAAAAAATCGAACGTGCATACGCGGCCCCGTGGTCGCATACGTTTCCTTTCGCTTGAGGGCGCGAAATAGACTCTCGCGTGTGTTTTCTTCTGCCCACACTGCCGCGTATCCGGACGCGCTAAAAATCCACTGCGACTCAGCCCGATATCGACTAGGTTCGTTGAGCCCCATTTTGCCCCAGAACGCGTTCTCGTCTGCGGTCGCGAGCGCTGTGTGAGTATCCGTGCTCCCAATAACGCCAAACTTAAATGGATTCACGCCCATTTCGACGCCGTGTTTTAATCCGAGCTGAAGAGCGGATCGCGCGTACGATTGTCGAACCCAATCCAAAGCGTCTGCATCCTGTTTGCTAGATTTACCTTTGGCGGGTGCGCCACCCCATGTTTCGAAGTCGGCGAATCCATCGTTTGGGGAAATGGCAGGATGGGTTTCGCTGTCCCCTTTGATCTGGGTCACTTCCAGGATTGGTTCCCATTCGGATCGAATTTGCGCGTACTGACGCGAGAGAGGCAAGCCGTTTTGGTCGCTCGGGCTAAACATTAATCCGCCACTGAGGTTGGCGTTGTGAGGAATCGCGATAGCCTCACCACCGAGGTTATCCCGATAATTGGCGAGGTAGTTCCATAGATCTTCGACGTTATCGCTGTCGAAGCGAGAAAACGGAAGAACCTTACTCGTAATATCAGGACCGTCCGCGAACAGCACATTTCGGTGGATCATGTTGGGGGCACGGCCGGACCATTCAAATCCGACGAACGTCGTGAACACACCCGGCTCGTTGTGACGCTCTGCGGTTGCGATCACGTCATCCCAGATTAACTGATGGAAATTATCGTCAATCGCATAATCAGCTTGCCAGGCGCTTTTCGCTGTGCCCAGTGCGGCGTTTCCTTCGTTAAAGACTTCCACCGAAGGAGCATTTAGAACGTCCACTAAAGAGATCAGATCCGCAAAGTACGCCGACCATCGCTCTCGGGCTGGCGTGTCAGGTAACACTCTTGGGTCGTTTCCGAGATGACGAAGAACGCCGAGGTTTTCTGCGTGATCCGCAACCAATAGGAAGTCGAGAGGCCGGTGAAGGCGCACGGTCGAACCGCCCGTGGCGCGTATTTTCTTGCCTTTAGCGAATTGGTAAGCGTCTTCGGGTAGCAGCCGCGTTCCGAGTGCGAACGCGTCGCCTGAAAGCGAAGTATGAACGTGCGTATCGCCGAAAAAGACTTGAGCGGGGAACGCGAGGTCCGAATCGGCAACACCGTCGCCGGCCGGGCTGGCATGCACGTTCGTCGTGTTCGCGATTAGAAACCCACACAGGAACGAACGCGTGAGTACATGAAATACATCGAGCGGACACTTGCGAATGCCGGGTGCTGAATTACTCACAACCACCGAAAATAGAAATAATTCTCGGTGAATTTAACCACAATTGGTCTTATCGTTGCTCCAATCTACTGGACGGAGATTTCTTGAACGCGGCGGTTATGCGTACGCTTCGAGCCGGTAACAAAAAAGAAAGTGAAGATTTGGGGGAATTGCGTTCTACCGTATTTTTCCTGAGCTTCGAAAACGGTCAAAATGAACGATTAAATTGGATGGCCGCAAAGGGAGAAAACTAATGCCTATAATCGATATGGCGACGCTGGAACCGGTTGGGGAATTTGGATCAAGGGCTTGGGGTGATGCATGTTCAGAGGGTTCGATCAAGATCTTGGAAGCAGCTAATCTGCCGGACACGATTTCCTGGGCATTTACGGAAGATTACACTCACGCGCCGGCGCGCCTATTGCAAGACGGACGTACGCATGCGGGCTATTACATTATGGTCCGGGATGGTCGGGTGACCGCGGGCGATGGGGTTCCTGAAGAAGCGTTGAGCATACCCGGGTTTCACGTGCAGATTCCTTGGGCGTACTTATGCAATCAGTCCGGTGCTCTTTATGGTCGAGAAGGTCAACGTCAGCGGTCGGCGGACGAACAGGTCTTAATGGCGGCAATCGTCGACTACGTGGGTAACGACAATCCGTTCAACTATCCCGTCAACAGCAAGGGAACCCCGAGCGGTATGCTCGATCCAGTAGGCGCTTGGCCTGCGGAAGTGGGCGCAGCGTTGGGCGAAGGCGGGGAGGACGGGAACGGTCTGCACAATATTGCCGCGACGCTGCAAATGGATTCGCCGGAATTTGCCGAGCTGCCGGTGACCGAGATGCGCGTCCCCATCTTTGGCGACATGACCGAAGAGCAGAAGCAGACCTTCATCGAATTATGTGGGATTGGTCGGTAAGCCGGATCCCAGGTCGCCTAGATCATAGGTGGCGTCGATTTTGCCAAAACGCTCGGTTCTAGAGGCTCGTCGTATGTTGACCCGAGCGTAAGTCCTTGGAGAGACGCGTCGCGCTTTGGTCACTTCTGCTGCCCCTGGTGTCGCTGTTGTCCATTGCGAGCGACGCATGTTGTGAAGCCGAGATGCCGGTTCCCATCGAGCGCCCATTGGCAGTAGCCCTCGATCGGTTGAGCCCTGCCCAACGTGAATTGTTGGAAGATCTTCTGGACAAAGCCCGTCGAGAACCGATGAACGGACTTCGGCGGGGCCAGCTCGGAATGGCCTACGAAACGAATGGATACCCGCGAGCTGCGTTAATGAGCTATCGGCAAGCGGAAGAACTCGATGGTCAAGAACCCAAATGGCCGTATTACCAAGCATTCCTGTTAGCCGGCCGAGGTGAGTTGCAGAGGGCGTTAGATGCATTGGATCGTTCGATTCGTCTTGACGCAAAACACGTCTCGTCTTGGATGTGGAAGGGAACCTGGTTAATTGAATTGGGACTGGTTAGGCAAGCCGACGACGCATTTTCCGAGGCGAAAGGCCTTGGACTTGGATGGGCAGCGACGGCGGGTCAGGCAAGAGTGCTGTTGCATCAGGATCGGTCCGATGAGGCGATCGCGATACTCGAGCCGCTGTCTGAAGAGTCGCCATTTCCCAGTGTGTTTCAGTTGCTCGGTCGAGCGTATCGTGAAAGTGGTCGATTGGACGAGGCGCGTATCTCGTTGGCACGAGGGAAATCTGCCCAACGCATTGGGTGGCATGACGATCGGCAAGAGGCTAAACGCGCATACGAAGTGGGTGTGACACCGCGGTTACAACAAGCTCAAAGGCTGATTTTGCTGAGCAAAACGGAGCAAGCGCTTCCCATTCTCGAGGCGCTTGTTGAAGCGAAACCAAACGACGAACGCGTCATTAACACGCTCAGTAATGCGTACGTTTTGATGGGTCGTGAAGATGAAGCATTTGCCGTATTGCGCAACGCACTTGAGCAGTTCCCCGTCCACTACCGGACCCATCTTAACGTCGCTGGCGTCTATGAAAATCGTGGTGATTGGAAGTTGGCGCTGCAGCACATTGATGCAGCGATTCGGCTTAATCCGACGGTTTCATTACCTTACGAAAAAAAAGGATTACTGCTTCAGAGGCAGAGAAGATTGGTCGAGGCGCTTGATGCGTTTGAACTTGCTCTAAATAGGAACGCAAGCGACCCTCATTTATTCGCTCGTGCCGGAGATATTGAAGCAATACTGAGACGATGGCTTGATGCAATTGAACGCTACCGAGATTCGATCCGTGTCGATCCTTCTTACACGCTCGGGCACATAAAGTTGGGCTTAAGTCTTGCTCGCACCGGACAATTTGAAGCTGCTCGAAATGCACTGTCTGTCGCGGCAGCGTTGGATACGCACGAACGTGACGTTCAGGAAGCACTCGCTTTTGTATCTGGGCTTGAGCATAAACAAAATTCAAAGTGATGCCCGGCGCGGGCGTTCATCTCCGACGAATGGTCGAATCTGATATGGTTTCGACGATGCACGGATGTCGAATCGCGCAGATGAAGAATCCTCTCATCGCCCTCGTTTTGTTGGTGCATTTTATGGGGTCGATGTCTTGTTCAATTGGCCGCGAAGAAACATCGAACCTGACCGAGGCGCCCGTTGAAGTCGTTTTTACGGATGCGAAACCCGCCGTCGCGGCCCTTGTCGGACGGTTGCTTGATAATGCCCGTAATGACCCGAGATCGGGGTCGAGGCGTGGCGAACTTGGAATAGCGTATGAGATTCATGGGTTTCCGAACGCTGCGTATACGAGCTACGTTCAAGCCGAAAGTCGTGAGTCGACTGACGCCAGGTGGCCGTATTACCAGGCGTTAATGTTAGCTAAGCAGGGATCCCACGAGCAGGCTTTGACGGCGTTGGATCGCGCAATTGAGATTGATCCAGGGTACGGGGCGGCCTGGATGTGGCGCGCGACCTGGTCTCTCGACGTCGGATTGAATGGTCAAGCAGAGGAAGGTTTTGAACGAGCGAAATCGCTTGGCCTCGAGGCTGTGGCTGACGCCGGGATAGCGCGATTACGATTGCATCAGGACCGCCCAGAAGAGGCGGTCGCGATCCTCGAACCGCTGTCACAAAAGGCGCGTTACCCGAGCATCTATCAGTTACTGGGCAGGGCATATCGCGAGACGGGTCGAGTTGATGAAGCCCGAATCGCTTTGGCGCGAGGTAGGACCACGCAGCCGCTCAGCTGGAGCGACGAGTGGGAAGAAGAAAAAAGAGCGTACGAAGTAGGGTTTCAGGCACGCATTCTCCGCTCGCAGCGGGCGCTCAAACTCGACCGAATAGGCGAAGCGTTGACGATTCTTGAGGCGCTTATCGAGGAAGAACCTGGGAATCCCGTGGTGATTAGTACGCTTAGCAGCGCGTATGCAAAGTCCGGCGAAATAACGGAGGCCTTTTTGACGCTGCGTCGTGCGTTGAGAAGGGAATCGGTCGATTACACGGTGCATGCCAACATCGCTCCTTTCTATGAAAACCGGGGCGATCACGACATCGCCTTGCAGCATCTGGATCGTGCGATCGAACTGAATCCTTCGGTGGCGTTCCCGCACACTCGAAAAGGACTATTGCTTCAGAAACTAGGCAGATACGACGAAGCACTGTTGGCTTTTGAAAACGCGCTTGGTACAAGCGCTGACGATCCTCACACATTTTTTTACGCGGGCGATGTGGAGGCGTTATTGCGACGCTGGGACAGGGCGATCTATCGATTTAACCAATCCATTACCGTGGATCCGTCCTTTACCCTAGGGCACCTAAACCTTGGTCTTGCGCTTGCACGGGAAAATCGTTTCGTGGAAGCACGGGCGGCGCTTGAGAGGGCCAAGGCGCTGGGAACGCATGATGGCGATGTGGTTCGAGCACTGAGTTATCTTGCGCGACTTGAAAAAGGATCTAACTAATGCGATTCACGTACCGGACGACCGTGCTCACCACGCTTCTTTGTATTCTCGGATGTTCGGACGGTACGGGGCCGACGACGAAGATGTTGGATGGGGAATCAGCCCCATGGTTCGAAGACCAGAGTACGCAGCGTGGGATCAACTTCCAATACCAATCTGGGCACGAGCAACGCTACCTACTCCCTGAAATCATGGGCGGCGGTGTAGCCCTGGCCGATATAGATAACGACGGCGATCTCGATGCTTATCTCGTTCAGGGCGGAAAACTCGTCGCCGAGGGCGGGCACGGCAATAAACTTTTTATCAATCGTGGCGATGGGTATTTCGAGGAAAGCTCTGATTCTGGTGACGCCATGGATACGGGCTATGGGATGGGTGTTGCGGCAGGTGACTACGATAACGACGGAGATATCGATCTATACGTGACAAATTATGGACCGAACGTGCTACTCAAGAATAAGGGCAACGGTGAATTTGAAGACGTCTCGGATGTTGCCAGGGTTGCTGATGAAGGCTGGGGTACCGGGGCCGCGTTCCTCGATCTGGACAGTGACGGTGATCTCGATCTGTTCGTGGTCAACTACGTCAACTGGAGTGTATCAATTGAACAGGACTGTTTTAGTACCGCGACGGGATGGTCGCTCGCAGATTATTGTTGGCCAACTGCATACAACGCACCCGCACGCGATCGTCTGTATCGCAATAATGGCGACGGTACCTTCACGGATGTGTCTGACCAAGCGGGTCTCGATGTAGCCTTCGGTAACGGATTAGGTGTGGTCGGTCTTGATGCCGACAACGATGGGCGTACCGACGTTTTTGTGGCCAACGACATGGGCGAAAACCAGTTGTGGCTTAATCGCGGTGATCTACGATTCGACGACGAGGCCCTCCTACTTGGTTGTGCGGTCGACGAACACGGTGTCCCCAAATCGGGCATGGGCGTGGCTGCTGTTGATTACGACAACGATGGCGATACGGATTTGCTGGTGGTGAATCTGGCGACCCAAACCGATTCGTTTTTTCGCAACAACGGAACGTTTTTTGAGGACGCGACAGTGTCGGTTGGCCTCGCGGCGGCGACAAAACGATATACGCGATTCGGTGTCGCATTGGTTGATTTCAACAACGATACGCGACTCGATTTATATGAAGCGAATGGAGCTATTGGTTTTTCGAGAGAGACGTTAAACGATCGGCTATACGCGGAGCCCGACTTGCTGTTGCGTGGATTACCTGATTCCCGGTTCAAAGAAGTTCAGTTGCAGGGAGGTACTCAAACGCCGCTTGTATATACGAGCAGGGGCATGGCAGTTGGTGACGTCGACAACGATGGTGGTCTGGATCTACTGATCGTGAATCGGGATGGGCCGGCTAATTTGTTGATGAACCAGGTGTCAAATCAGGGGAATTGGATTCGTTTTCGGGTCTTGGATCGTCACAATCGAGACGCGTATGCCGCCACCGTGTCAGCCGATATTGGGCCGATGCGTGTTAGTCGAGATGTTCAAGCGGCGGGCAGTTATCTTGCGTCCAACGATCCAAGGGTGCACATGGGGCTTGGCGAAGAAACCTCTGTTCGGAACGTTTCTGTTCGATGGACGGACGGTAGCCGTGAGCACTTTGGCGACATCGATGCCGGCACGACGGCAGTTTTAAGGTTGGGTGAGGGTCGGGCTCAGTAGAACTGGATCAGACGATTAAACAATCACTCGTCGCGATCTGCGGCCGGCAAGAATCCAACCAAATTTATCGAGCTTCCTATATCGTTGCAGATTGATAGTCGCAGCGAGTGGGTTCGCCAAGCGCGAAAGGCCGCACCGTTGGAGACCCATACGGTGCGGCTCTCTTAGGACCGAATTGTGAGCGCTATATCCGGCTCAGTTTTGCCAACTGAAGCTGAATCCCACTTGCCTGGGCTCCACGATCGTGCCCCAGGGTGAGCCAATACCCTCACGAGGCGACCACATTTGCAGAGCTGCTTCGTCTAGCAGGTTTTGTATGTAAGCCGTGACCGTCCATTTCGCGTCTTGCGATCGCCAGTTGGCACGCAGGTCCCATCGCGTGTACGAGTCAATGGCGTATGCGTCCAGGTTCAGCGGTTCGACGAATTTCTCGCTGCGGTAGTTGGCGACAGTCAAAACCTCCAAGTTACCCATTTCACCGGGTAGTTCAGTCTCGTACACCAGCGTCAGAGAGCCTTTATGTTGAGGCTGGTTTACCAGCTGATTACCCCCGTACTGGACCGGGTCAGCCGATCCAAATATCCATGAGTTTTGCGCATTGCCCTCGGAGTCGGTCCATGGAAGCGCGACCCAACCCCCCGCTTGACCAGGAATGGCGTACGGGTAGAGCGCATCGTAGTCTCCAATGTCCGAGTTGAGGTAGTTGTAAAAGCCGCGCAATGTGAATGAGTCGTTAATTCTCCACGCAGCGTCAAGCTCAATACCCCCGATCGTGGTTCCTCCGATCGGATTGACCTCACCCGTGAGCGGGCTGGCAAATGGTTCCATCTGCTTCTCCGCTTCCGTCTTCAGTCGGCTAGCAAAAACCCAATAACTGTCGAAATCTTGGAGGAAATAGGTCGCTTGTAACTGTAATGTGCGATCAAAATAGAGCCCTTTGACACCAACTTCGTAGTTGATCATTTCCTCGGAATCAAACTGCCAGGGCGCCTGAGAATTGCCGTAACCCAAGGATCCGCCAGCGCGATAGCCCGTGGAGATTCGTCCGTAGATCATCACCTCCTCGCTTGGCCGGAACTCGGTACCGACGTTCCAGGTGGTGGCGCTCCAGTTAAGATCTCCACGTCCTGCGTAGTTATCGACGCTTCCGTCGCGGACGCCAATGCCGACGATTGAGAAGCAGTTCTCCCAATTCGTATCGCCGCACGCCGTGCCATCAGCTTGGATACCGATTAGATCGGCGTACGATGACTCGGTCCGACCTTTGTCGTCGGAGTCGTGTCTGATCCCCCCGAACACGCTCCACTCGTCATTGACGACGTAGTCAGCGTTGAAGTAGATACCAGTCGATTCGTATTCCATGTTGCCGTAAAAGGCCCAGCTTTCGCCGTCTGGATTGGACAAAAATGTCGCTCTACCGGTATCGGAGAAGCCCACCAGTTCTGCGGAACCAGGACAAGCATATAAGTTCCCGCCGCTACCAGTTTGAGACATGGCGGCTGCGTCGGTGTAAAGATCTCTAAGCAGCCAACTGTCGCCGCCACTGAGACTACCGCCCGATCCATAAAGTCCTGCTAGGGCCGCGTTACACGCGGCAGAGGTATCCGTGTATAGCCAATCACCCTCGTAACTACTGTGATCTCGACCGGAGTACACATTAGGTTCGTCGCCGTCCATCGTTGTGAATCCAACGGAGAAGTTAAACGGTCCATCCAATGTCGAAATCAAGGTCACCTCGTGACTGGTCTGGTCCGAAGTGAAGATCGCATCGAGCGATGCATCGGTAAACGCGCCAACACCGCCGCCGTCCTGCGAGCAATAACGGCTCGACTGACCAGCTTGGAGTTGCGTCGGGACAGGGTTACCGTCCGCGTCCAACACCGGCGTAAGCGGTTGTGTCCAGCTGCCGTCCTCAAGTTGAACCCAGCCGCCAATGGCGACGATGGGTACCACTTTGGGATGTCCCGCAAGACAGACACCACCACCTTGTTGGTTTAACTGGTCGGAGTCGTTGATGGTACGAGTCGATACGTCGTGCGAACCAAACTTGTAGTTGACCTGGTAGTTATCGTTGATGATGTACGACACATCAACTGAAAAATTCTCGGCGCTGCTATCTTCCATCGACTGCGTATTACTTGAGATTTCCCAACGAAGTTCGTCGGGGTTGCAGATGATATCCATCTCGTCGCGGGATCCGTCGCTGTTGATGTTGGAACAACCAGCGACAGCGGGTGCTGCTGGGACCCCGTAAAACGGATTCCTCTGACAGATCTCTGCACCTGATACCGGGTCTGTATACGTTAAGCATTGCCCGGTTGCCGCGTTCATTACGAATTCGTCTTGAGTGTTTCGACCCCCAAGTGGTAAGGACGAGTGGGGGGTTCCAGTGTCCTTCTGCTTGGAGTACCGAGCGACGACGTCCCATCGATCGTTTTTCCACCGCAATGATGGTGCGAACCTGGTTCGGTCTGGTTCACCAGCGTCCGGTCCGGAGCCGAGATTCTCAATGTAACCGTCGCCAGAGAATCGCTGCGCAGCGAGTCGATAACTGAAACCGCTGTCGCTGATTGGGCCGCCGAATGCCAAGCTAGTACGGTTGGTGGAAACGTCGGTTAATTCCGCGTCAACTCGAATATCGAACTCGTCCGTGGGTTTCCGAGTGTGAAAGTTGATGGCCCCGGACATTGCAGCCCGACCTCCCGTGGTACCTTGTGGGCCTCGAGCGACTTCGACTCGCTCGACGTCGAAAAAGCCGTCAGTACCATAGGTCTGATCGGTCCAGACTCCGTCGATGTACACCGCGACTGAGGTGTCGCTGAAAAAGTTTACCGAACGTTCCGATCCGATCCCACGCATATAGAAGTGGTCATTTTCCATCTTACCGCCGCCCTGGCTGCGGTTGCCGACCTGGAGTCCAGGAACCAAGACTTCTAAATCGTTGATCGTCTGCATTCCCAGTTGTTCGATCATGGCTTGGTTAAAGCCAGTCACTGTCATGGGACGATCCATGACGTTGACCTCGCCACGTTCCCCCGTGACGATGACCTCCTCCATGTACCCCTCGTCTTCTTGCGTTGCTTCAGCAGCCCCTAATGGGAGCGCAATAAAAGCGACGAATGCGGGAATGAACGAACCAAAAAACGACTTAGAACCACTCATGGATTACCCCACTCTCTTCGTAAATACCTCAGCGCTACAGTAAACGGCCGGTGTTCGATTTGCCAATGCGGAGAATAGAAATCACCCATTTTTGATAGAAATCACCCATTTTTGATGGAAATCACCCATTTACTATCAACGTAGTGTCGGTCGTATTCGCAACATGCGGTTTGATGCGGTCGATATTGTCTCCCCAACCTGACTTATCGTGTCGGTAACGTGAGGTGAGCCAGACCGAATAGCCGCATGAGACGGAAGAAAAACTCCGAGGAGCTAGGGTTGTTGCAACTCGACGAATGTTCGATAGGGGCCGTCGGCTCGAGCCATCAAATCGGCTTCGGAACCACTATCGACGATTTGGCCGTCTTCAAGAAAGATGATGAGATCGGCGCGTCGAATGGTCGACAGGCGATGAGCGATGACGATGACGAGATGGTCTTTGGCCGCGTTTTCTAGAGCGTCGACGAGGCGCTGCTCGGTTTGCGGGTCGAGTGCCGCCGTGGGTTCGTCGAGAATCAAAATCTTGGCGTCGCGAACGAGACCGCGTGCAATAGACAGTCGTTGTTGCTGACCGACCGATAACGTATCGCCGGATCGCCCAAGAACTGTGTCGATGCCATCGGGTAGTTTATCGAGGAATTCGTTGCAACCTGCAGTCTCGAGGGCTTCATGCAACTTTGATTCTGTCGCATCCGGATTCGCAAGCAGGAGATTTTCACGGACCGTGTCGGAAAGGAGTACGTGTTCCTGGAATACGTAGGTGACGTGGCGCCTCAGGCTGTCCACGTTAAGTTCGCGGATGTCGATACCGTCGATCAAAATGCGACCAGCAGTTGGTGTGAGTAACGAGGGAATGAGGTAGGCGAAGGTGGTTTTACCTGCGCCAGTGGGGCCCACGATCGCGACGAGTTTGTTGATGGGAAGTTCAACGTTGATGTGTTCGAGAGCCCGTTTACCGTCGGGATACTCAAAGCCGACGTCTTCTAGCAAGACACTTTCTTGGATCTCGTCCAATTGCTTGCCCTCTGACCGGTTCTCCTCGGAGGGATAGTCAAGGAAAAAGAAAACACGGCGTACCGCGGCGAGCGTTTCTTGAAGTTTGATCCATATGGCACCGTAATAGCCTGCGGCGGCGGAAATTTGGTAATAGATGCCTAACAACACGGCGAAATCGCCAGGGGTCATCGTGTTTTCAATGATCTGGTCGGACACCAATATGGTGACGTAGATGGCTGCGGCAGCGAAAACGCCGCCCGCGATTGATGCCACAAAAATAATCACCGCGATCGCATAGCGTTCGCGAAGGAACGTCTGATCGCTGAAGGACGCGAAACGGTTAGACACTTGCGTTGAAGCTCCGAGACTCTGTACTGCACCGACCTGCGTGATGGATTCTTCCATGGCGTTGGTGGCGGCTGAACCAGCGGCGCGTTTATTTTGATTGGTACGTCTGAGTGCGCCAGAAAAGGGAAACGTGGTCACGAACGCTGCAGGGACGGCGAACCAAGCAATCCAAATGAGTTCTGGCGCAACCGCGCCGTAGGAATATTGAAGAATGTAGAGGCTGATCAACGCTCCGAGGCCCATGAAAAAAGGAGTCAAGGTGACCCGGTACGCGAGGTCGGGGACTTCGGGTACGTCATAGAGCACTCGAAAGACGCTATCGCCGATACGCTGGTCGTCGAGTACGGTCATTGGTAGGTGGGTAAGTTGATGAAATAGACGTGTACGCACGCGATTGGCGATGGACTGAGTCAGGCGGACGTGCACCATGAATTCGGCAATGCCCCAGATGCCGCCGCCCGCACTATAGCCCGCACTAACGGTGTTTTCGGCTTGCGTCGCCGCGTCCTGGCCTTGCAGAAGCCCTGCGCCCGTCCCACCCATCCGACTACCGATGGTGAAGAGCATGATGAAGTAGATGGCGGTAAGGACGAGCATGATTCCCATTGGATCCAGTCCGTCAATCAGGTTGAGTATCGGATTCATGAACGGCGGATACGCGACGCTGGTTTCACCGAACGGTCGTTGCAAGATGACGTTGTCGATCAGGATCTTGGCCATCCAAGGCAAGAGAAGCGCGGGAAATACCAATCCGAGCTGTAGTAGGAACTTCAGACTGAATAACCACTTAGCTTCGGCGAGCAGCTTGGTGCAACGTCCAATGAGCCCCAGCGCTTCGGTTGTTCTAATATCGGGTTGGGTGTCGACACGGTCATCGAATTGGTTCTTGCCTAGGACCTCCTGTACTACGGAAGTTGGTTCATTTGCTCCTGTTGTCACGTCGATGTCTCGATCGTTTCAGCTTCGACGAACGCGCGGTACCGGCCATTTTCCAATCTCGTCAGCTCGTCGTGACTACCTATCTCGACGATGCGCCCATCTTCAAGAAACGCGATCTGACCTGCATTACGGATGGTCGACAGTCGGTGGGTAATGAGGAAAATGACTTTGTCGTTGCCCCAGGTTGTTAGGTTGGTAAGTACGCGCTGTTCGGTTTGGGCATCCAGTGACGCTGTAGGCTCGTCCAGGATGAGGATTGGCGCATCGCGTAAAACGGCCCTGGCAATAGACAATCGTTGGCGTTGACCGGCCGAAAGTTTAGCGCCGCGTTCGCCAAGTTCGGTGTTGTAACCTTTTGATTGTGCTTCGATAAAGTCGTGCGCGCAGGCAATTGTTGCTGCGGCCTCGATGGCGGCTGGTTCCGCCGTTGGGTTGCCGAAGCCGATGTTGTTCGCGATGGTATTAGCGAACAGCACGTTTTTTTGTAAGGCAATGGCGGCATGTCGGCGAACGTCGTCGACGGCCATGTCCTTAAGGTCAACGTCGTTGACTTCAATCCGACCGGAATCGGGATCATAAAGACGTAGCAGAAGCGACATCAGCGTTGATTTGCCTGAACCGGTGGCACCGACAATGGCCGTGATACTACCGGCGCCGGCTTCAAGATCGATTCCGCGCAAAATAGGTTGATCCGGGTTGTAACCGAATACAACGTTGCGCCAACGCACACGCGCGACCCGAATTGGAAAGGGTAGTGGATTCTCGGGGTCGTCCACCTCGGGCTCGATGTCTAGAAGGAAGAATGCGCGCTCCAATGCCAGAAATAAATCTTGCATGCGCATCCAGATGCCGAGCAGTCCACGCATGCCGAATGCGAAGCCTCCTACTTGTCCCATCGCGATCCGATAGGCCCCGTAGTTCCAAACTGCAAAGCCGATGAGCGAGGCGACCAGCGCTCCCAGAAAGGTGTCCCGTTGGTCGATGATCCACGAAACCATGATGTATTCCGAAAGGATCAATGTACTGCCAGCCAATAGCCCGACGAACAAGGTAATCAGCGCCATATCGAGGCGGAGGAAATATGCGGCATCGAGTGCGCGTACCGAATCAGCAGAAAACCGATCGAATACACGCGACTCCGCCCGGTTCGCCTTGACGACCTTGACCGCCGCGAAGACCTCCTGGGCACGGGAGGTCAGGTCACTGTTAGCTATTCGGTTAGCGAGGACTCGACGCCGTATCCTTGGCGTGGAGACGATGCTCAGCCAGGCCACGGGAAATACGACCACGACGACCATGAGCGTAAACCATGGATCGAACATGGCGACCACGAAAAGCCCCAAAAGTAGGCTCAATGCGGCACTGATGGGGGTGTAGATGCCGCTTTGAATCAAATTCACGATCATGGCGCTGTCTTGATAAACACGAAAAATGGCATCCCCGACGCGAGCGTTGTCGTGATAACTCAACGATAACGACTCGGCGCGTTCAACCATCGCTACCCGTAGATTTTGATTAACGCTTTGCCAGATCCATACGTTGTAATACCAGAACCCGGCCCCGAACAATGCACCGAACAAACTGCCGACGATGCCCCAAATAATCAGGCGGTTACGGACCGTTTTACGTTGTTCCTGGGTTAATACCGAGACGGTGTCCGGTTGAGCGGTCTCGTCGACGTCAGACGGAACATTCAGGTGGGTATCGGCGGTTATGTTTGAGGGGGTGCTTATCCCTTGCCTGCCTAGTTGTCTTGCCTCGTTGGTGACATATTCATCGCCAACGAACAACACCGTCGCCTGAAGGGGTTGCAGTTTTTGGCCGAGTAACACTTTGTTGTAGAAGAGGTCAGTGCCAACGAATGCAGCGGGTATGCCCGCGACGATGCCCGATAACATCAACCCACCGAGAACTATCAGGTGTTTGAGCATGGGTTGGAAGTAAGGCCAGGTACGAAACGCAAGTTGAAGCATCGCGCGGAAACTCATGCTAGGTGGATCGTTTCCGGTTGACCGATCCACGTAACCCTCAAGTAGGCTGAGATCGCTCACTGGAATTCGGGACTACGCAACCAGGACGCAGGAAACCGCTCGGTAATTTCCGTCCATGCTGCTTCGGAGCGTGGGTACTGACCCTTATCGTCTGTGTCCACAATCCATGCTTCGAGTTGGGATCGCATTTCGTCGAGTTGTCCCGCGTGGGCTGGATCGTTGGCGAGGTTCACCACCTCGTCGGGGTCGTTTTGCAGATCGTATAGTTCTTCGGGAACACGCGGGCCGTAGGGTGCAGCCTGGGCATAGGTCAGTTTGCCTTGGGTGGCAAGCCGACGAATTATGAGAAAGCTGCTTTTCTCGGGATCGGCTAATGAGATCATTTCACGGTGTCCCCAATTCATCAGTGGCCGGTCGATCATGAAGTTGCGAATATAGTGGTAGCGCTCACCCATGACTGAACGAACGCGATCTATGACATTCGACATACGGTCGGCGGACGAGAAAACGTAGTCGCGGGAATAATCTTTCGCGAACAGGTTTCTTGAATCCATGTAGTTTGGAACGTCGAGGTTAGCCAAAGCGAGGGAGGTCGCGGAGATATCCATGAGGTTGACGAGGTCACTTCGTCTCGAACCGGGTTTCACCACGTCCGACATGCTCGGAGCGACGACGATCAAAGGAACGTGCAAACCTTCTGCATAAGTGAACTCCTTGCTTCGGGGTAGGTCTGAACCATGATCGGAGTAGAGGAAAATAACCGTGTTTTTCCACAGACCGTCCGCTTTCAGACGCGAGACGGTTTGTCCCACTTGATAGTCAGTACGCAACACACTGTTGTAGTGATCAGCGAGATGCTGGCGCACCTGGGGTATGTCTGGGTACTGGTCAGGCACGCGCACGTCGGCAGGTTTAATGGGCGTGTAACCGAGGGAGGGTAATTGTGACTCGAAGTTCTTGATACCTTTGCCTCCGGCCACCGACATCTGGCCGAAAAATACGGAACCGCTCGTTACATCGCGCCAATCGCCGGCGCCGGCTGATCCTTTCCAGCTTTGGTCGCCTCTTTCCAATGCGGTTGTACCCTTGGCGCGTTGGCGCTTCGTTACGGCTGCTTTGTCGTTGTCGTTGGTGATCGATTCCGCTGGAAGCGAGCCGAGCGCCCGGTTGTACTGATTCCGTTCGAAACTGAAACCTTCCACGATTGAATAGAGATCGGAACGATCGTAAGCGAAGTTGAAGTCGTCTTTGCTGCCGTTATATGTGGTGTACCCGGCCTTGCGGAATAACTCTGGAACTGTCGTTACGCCCTCCGGTAAGCGAATCTGGTAGTTCGATACGCGGCCGGAGCGGTGATCGTGTGTACCTGTTCGAATACTGTACGTGCCGGTAATGATCGCTGAGCGGGTTGGGCTACATACGGGCGATGGAGCGTAGGCGCGCTCGAACACCACGCCTTGCGACGCCAATGCGTCGATGTTGGGCGTTTGGATGCGCGTGTCCCCATAGGTGCCGTACCAGGGCGACTGATCGTCGATGGAGATCCACAGGATATTGGTCCGCGCAGCGGGATTTTTTTCAGCGAAAGATGACTGGCTGAAAAGTGTCGGCGCCAGCACAAAAATACACAACCCGAGTACGACTTTAAAACCGGACATCGCCTGTTGTTCCTCCATTCATCGTGTGCGTTTCTCTTGCAGCTTTTGTTGGAACTGACGTATCGCTTCGTCCTTCTGGGCGTAATCGGCAGGGGTCAATCTTCTGTCGACCGACGCATTTCATATCACTCACTCGCCGAGGCGGCGCGTACTTCCTCAGTCCATTCCTTTGTCCGCGTGGCTCTGCGCTCGTCGATAACGCGATCAGGTCCGCGTCCTGAAGGAAGAACCCTACCTTCCGGATAATCAGCGCCTAATGCGCTACGACTGACCGAAAGGCTCCATTGTCTAAATTGCTCATACAGTCGAGTGGCGATATCCGGATACAAGTCGATCAGGTTCTGCTGCTCACTCGGATCACCAATCACATTGTATAGCTCGTACGGGTTCTTATTAGCCCCACCAAAGTAGTCTGAATTCTTGACGATTTTCCAATCGTTATCCAGCCACATCCAGCCTCCACTTGCCCTGAATCCTAGCGGCTCTTCTCGTCGCGCAGGTTCTTTCTTGAATACTTGGGCGAGAGAGATTCCATCGTGCACCCTGTTAATGGAATCTGGATTGAGACCCGCAACGTCGATCAGCGTTGGGAACATATCAACGGTACCGGACGGGAAGTTGGATACCCGCGGTTTTATACCTGCGGGCCACTCCACAATTGTCGGTTCGCGAAGTCCTCCCTCGTAAAAATCTTTTTTGAATCCTCGCAAATGTCCTGTGCTATCCGGATCCACTCCCCTATAGCAGCCGTGCAATGTTCTGGCCTCCAGGCTTGTGAGGTTCGGATCAATTTCATCGCTACAGTTGGATGGATAGATTATTTCTCTGTCCTCACCTTCGCCATGGGCGAGAGCATCGACATTGGGTGTACCGCCATTATCACTGGTAAACCAGATGAGCGTATTGTCTGCTACGCCCAAATCCTTAAGGCTTTTTCTTAGGTGACCGATGGACCGATCGATTGCCACAATTTCACCCATCATATTTGCCGAGGTTCGGTCCACCTTGCCCAAAAACGGCTTGATATCCTCCTCAGAGGCGGTCCAGGGTCCATGAGGCGCTGAGTACCAGATGACGACGAATACCGGCTTATTCTGCGCCACCTGCTTGCCGATGTACTTCACAGCCTCGGCAACGATGACTTCCGAGCCATCACCTTGAAACTGCTCGCGAGTACCGTTGCGACTCAGTTCGAATTCACCTAGATCGAACCCGCCGGTCGCGCTCAGCCAATAGTCAAACCCCAGTTCGCCAGGATTGTGGGGGTCATCGGCAGAAAGCGGATGTCCAATTGGTCGAGTCTGATTCAGGTGCCACTTTCCAAAGTGGGCGGTTGCATAGCCCGCCTCACGAAAGGCAGTGGAGAGCATCTTTTCCTGTTTGTTGATCGAGTGGCCAACGCGAAATGCTCCGGTACGGTCGTTGGTCCGACCCGTGAGCACTGATGCCCTGGTCGGCGTGCAACTGGGAGCGCCGGCATAGAATCGGTCCATCCGCAGTCCATTACGAGCCATGTCGTCGAGATTCGGCGTTTTCATGAGGGGATAACCGTAGTAACCGGTTTGCGCCCAACCCATGTCGTCTGCCATCACAAGTACCACGTTCGGTCGATTGACCTGGGCGTTGCTCACCATCGCTAGAAGGACAGGGACAAGAATAGGAAACTTGTTCATCTTTGGTCGAAATCTGCTCTCGGAAGGTGTAACCATGCCATGACGCGAACCTGTTGCTCGGAATTTGGTTGAATCATCGATTGTCGTTAGACGGCTTGGAACAATCTAACTGGCCGCCCAGTGCATTCAAATGATATGGCTTTGGATACGGCAAGATCATTCGATCGTCACCACACCCTTGTCGCCGTTAACGGTGATGCGCTGTCCATGGGCAAGTCGTTGGGTCGCGTCGCCAACGCCCAGGACAGCGGGTATGCCATATTCGCGTGCCACGATTGATCCGTGCGCGAGAATGCTACCGATGTCAGTTACCAAGCCTGTCGCATGGGGAAAGAGCTGCGTCCAGGCGGGTGTCGTGAGTGGGCATACCAGTATCGATCCCGGTTGCATCTGGTCGAAGTCGTCGGGCGACATGATCACACTCGCGATTCCAGTCACCCTACCGGGTGACACGGCGAAGCCTCGCAGACCGTCTTTTTCGTCCTCGTTTTGCCTGATCGTTGCGTACGCGCTCTTGTCGTTCTTTAACGGGGGGATCGCACTTGGTTGATTCATTCGAAAACGTTGGCGGCGAAGTTTGCGGCGTTTGTTCGAGAGGTCTTTGAGTTCGGGCGATGTCGAGGAATCGGCCTCGGCCTTTATTGCTGCGGATAACTCGCCGCTCGTAAGGTAGAAGACGTCGTCGGGTTGATTTAGATCGCCAATGTCACAGAGGCGGCTACCGAGTTCCAATGCCAACGGTCTCAACGTGGACCAGGCGAGCCCCATGTAAAAGAGTGCTTCTTCCCTTGCGGGATAGTTAACGCGTGCAGTCCAGTAATGACGCAGAAATTCAATACGGTGAGTACCCCTAAAGAACTTCATGGCGTGACGCCATTTGGATCTTCGATCCCGTGCCACGTCTTTTTGACGGGTTGCGAGATTGAAACCAGGATCGACGACCAGTGCTTTCAATCGTTCAACGAACGGCGAAGGTGCTTCGGCCAGGGTCGGTTCGACGAAGTCGAGATTGAACACCTGCCGCCCATACCGATCGAGATACTTGTCGATTGCGTCGCGAACCCGCCTTCCCTCGGGGTGATGTTTAAGGGTTTTCAATAGCCGAGCCGTGGGTGTGATGATGGTGAGTTCGTATAAGGCTTCGTTGGTTCTTATTCTCTCTACGATGTGCCGTAGTTCTTTTTCGGCTTCCAACGTCTTCGAGGCGAAACCAGAAAGGAACGAACCGCTAATGAGACCTTCGTTCGGTGCGTTTTTTTCCAGGAAGGCGTGGAATCCACCGTCCGTTTGCTTGGCTGTACCAATGACGCTTCTGAGTGCGTGCCAATAGTTAGCTTCCGTGCGCGTTAAGGACTTCATGCCCACGAGTAATTCCTGGCTAGTTATGGTCGCGTGATCGCGTTCGCGCCAATGCTTGATGCGTGCAAGATAGTCGGGAAGCTGTTGTTTTTCCCAAGTAACTAATGCCGGATACTTTCTGAACACACGGAACGTTCGAGCTACGAGATAGAGTCGATGCAGCGGGCCACCCTTCATATCGTCGATAAAGAAACTTTGCAGGGAGAACGCGCGCTTTAGGTTCTTGTGCCACGGTAACGCAGCTTGTTTCTTACGGTGTTCAACCATGAAACGTTCCCAGTCTTTGCCACTGTCGTGGTAGATGGGCTGATAGGCGTATCCGTTGACGGTAGTGACGACAAAATTCTTCATCCAGTTCTTGGTCAGTCGGCCATTCCATTCCCAGCCATCGGGCCAGGTTTGCGTATCGAAGATCGCTCTCAAATACAGATCTTCAAAGAGCGGCGATAAAGGATCGGGCATATTTTCCGCGACTTGGCGTTTCAATAGTTGTGCGCCCGGAATCATCGGCCAAGTCACTTCCTTGGGTGGTGGCTCCGGTAAATGCGTGATGGGTCGGGACTGAAGTAGCCATATTTCCCCCTCGTAAATCGCCCACTCGATATCCTGGGGCTGGCCCACGAAGCACTGTTCAACTTCCTTCGCAAGCGAGACGAGATCCTTGAGGGAGTTTTCGGACAAAGACGAGGTATCTCTTTGTTCCCTGGGTACTTGCTGCACGTGCGTACCTTGGGTGCTCCGCGAGACGATCATTTGCTCTTTGCTTCCAAGAACGGTTTCTTTTAGCTCGAGACTTGCCTTGTCGAGTACGAACGTATCGGGTGTCACCTGCCCCCCGACGACCGCTTCGCCTAGACCATAACTACAATTGACGATTGCTTGGTCTCGTTGGCCAGTGGCTGGGTTTGCAGTAAACAGGATGCCGGACACGTCCGCCGGCACCATTGCTTGGATGATGACGGCCATTGCCACGGCGCTTTGGTCGACGTCCATTTCGTGGCGGTAGCTAAGAGCCTGAGTTGTCCACAAGGATGCCCAGCAATTTTTCACCGCGATCAGCAAGTCGTCGTGACCGTATACGTTTAGGTACGTTTCTTGCTGGCCTGCAAACGACAAGTTAGGGAGATCTTCTGCGTTTGCCGAGGACCGTACAGCAACTTTGTCTCGGTCGAGCGCTGCGTACGCGTTAGCAACTTCGTCCGCGATATCGGATGGTATCTCCCCTCGTTCGAACAGTTTCATCACTCGAGTCGATGGTGTCTCAAACGAGGCTCTCGCCCCAACGACGACGGGCGTTGCTAGTTCGAGAATCGCACGAGCAATGTCGTTGTGTTCTACGAATCGCTGATACGCCGATATGGTCACGTGGAAGCCGGCGGGAATCGGCAGTCCGGCGCGAAGCATTGCTGCGAGAGATCTTCCCTTTCCACCGACCACTTCAAAATCGGTGCTCGAATCGAGTGGCTTTATGTAACGAGGGAACCTATCCATTGGCCTAGTATAAAGATGCGGCGGGGTGCGTCGTATGCGATGTAAAGGTGCGCTACGATATGTCGAGGAAAATCACCCATATATACGTAATTCATAGTTTATATAATTCAATTAAGTCATTAATATATAATAAGTTATCTAATGAATTATTCTCGAAAAAAGTCTCCGCATTGATGGTCGATAACCTGCGTTTGACGGCATGTTTATCTGGCGGGGTACAGGCAGCACATTCGTTTGTCTAAATCTAAGGCTGTCAAGTTTTATGAGTTTACCGATCAACTGGCTGCGGGGCTCGGTAGAGTTTCCAAGCGGTTTGTCGGGGATGTTTTGGTCGGCATGCTCCGGTCACGATCCGTAAGAATATGGGACATCGCGGCAGCATTAGACAAACCTGTTCGAATACACGCGACGCATAAACGATTGAGTCGCAATCTGGCTCGCCAAGGATTGGCTGACACGATCTCTCGTAATCTGCTGAGTATGACCGCGCGTCGAGTCAAGCAAGAAACGCCGCTTGTGACGCACGTATACCCGTTGCAGAAGAAGTACGCGAGAAAGATGGAGTTCCTGGTCGACGCGGAGGCGTTGCCAGAAACGGGATACCCGGCTTATCAGGTTTGCGAGGTGGTCGCGTACGATCCGATCAGCGGTGTTTTGATGCCGATAGCGGCGCATATTTGGTCACGTAACGCGCCCGATTACGTCGACGATAGTGACGAGATCCTGAGTGTCCTTAAACGTGTCCAAGAAGCAACGGCTGGGCGAGGTGTGTTCTTTCTCGATGCGGACGTTGGTGCGTTGATGTTGCGAGCAGAGCCATTCGCGAATTCGGTATCGCGCGATGCCTTCAGATATGTAACGGCGGTGTCGGGCCGCGTTGAGTTGTTACATGAAGGACACCTAAAGTTTATTAATGAAATTCCGCATCTGGTCGAGAGGCCATTCGGTGTGACGACGTACAAATGGATACGAGGCGCACAGAACGTGGAGGTCGAGACGGCCGTGGTTTGTTCGTTTGGATCAAACGAGGTCAGCCTCCCGGAGACACCAGAGAAGCCGCTGTCGCTTATAGTCGTCGATTGGGACATACCTAGCGCTCGCCGAGCCGAGGGGGAGCAGGGGGAACCGTTGATCTATTTGAGTTCAGAACCAGCGGTAAAGGAACGCGAACAGCTCGCCAGGATCGTCGAGACGACGTTTCAGTTGCCAGACGTTGTGCGCGCCATCGCTTCCCAGAAAGAGGCATTTAACTTCTCGCAGGTACGCGTCCTCACGTACGATCGGTTACGAGTACTACTTGGCTTGCTACACGCGACGATCTATTTTGAGGTGGCGATACTTAAACGGCGCCCAACGGTGAGAGAGTGGACTCGGTCTTTCAACGAACCTTCACCTAGAATTGGCGACCATCCGCGATCGTTCATGGTGCCTGATGAAATGCGTAAGGTTGATGCCGGTAGTTTGGCTCAGGCTTCGTGATCGCCAGTTGTTGATGCAATCCGTATTTCGTTAGCAGAACCACTAACGTTATTCCGCCAAAATGTTGCCTGCGTCAAAGAAAGCGTTATCCGAAATTCGAGAGTTCTTTGGCAGGCGTATCGGTGAACTACGCGTTCAACAACCCGAGATTCGGTGATTCCTCGTTGCTTCTAATTACGACGATTGTGTATCCGCGTCGTCGTGTATCACAACGGTTCCGGCATCGCCATCGATGCTAATCGTTTGTCCGTGTTGAATTCTTTTAGTGCCGTTGCCAACTCCCAGCACAGCAGGAATGCCGTATTCGCGGGCAACGATGGATCCGTGGGCGAGGATACTTCCCATGTCGGTGACAAGACCCACTGCGTGTGCAAAGAGTTGTGTCCACGCGGGCGTCGTCAAAGGGCTAACCAATATAGATCCCGGCACCATCTTGTCGAACTCGTCTGCGCCGATGACGACGCTCGCTTTTGCGGTGACCTGCCCAGAACTCACTGGAAATCCGCGCATCGTATCGCTCGAATCGTCGTTTTTGATTTGTGTTTCTTTGAAAGCGATGCCTTTGATCTGGCTCGCTTCGGCCGGGAGGGTGCCCGGTGGATGATGTTGTTTTCGGGCTTCTCGAAGTTGCCTACGTTCTGCAGCAAGGCTTGCTAGTTGCGCCAATCCTTCATTGCTACGACGTGCCTCGATTCCGCGATTCAGCTCTTCGGTGACGAGAAAATAGACGTCGTCGAATCGATCTAAAGATCCCACGTCTGCCAAACGACGCCCGAGTTCGTGTGCCATGGGCCGCAACACCGACCAGGTGTATCCAAACATGAATGCAACTTCTTCCCGGATGTAGTTGTACTTGCGGGCGAGCCACAGCCGGTAACGAAATTGCCAATATTCAAGCCCTTCCAGTATCGACGAGATTTCGTCGTACTTGTTTGTTCGGACTGCCGATGCGCGCAAGTCCTGGTTTTTGGGGTCGTAATCCTTGTCCTGGACCATCGCCTTCAAGCTCGCAAAAAGCGCGGATGGATCTTCCACTTGTGTGGGCTCGATGAAATCCATGCTATAGCCTTGGTGGCCGTAGGTGGCTAGATAGTTTTCAATCGCATCCAACATCTCGCGGCTGTCGTTGCGCTGATGAAGGGCATCCATGAGGAATCTAGATGGGGTGACGATGACGAGCTTGGCAAGCTCGTCGTTGCTGCGCACCGACTTCGCTATTTCGAAGAGATCCGCGTTTGCTTGCATGGATTTCGATTCGATTCCCGAAAGAAATTGACCGCTAATAAAGCGGTGATCGGGGAGTGTCTCGCGGAGGAAGCACTGCAGATGGTCGTCGGTCGATTTAGCGACGCCAAAGGTATGACTTGAATTACTCGACCAGTAGTATCCCTCTTCGATTCCCATCTCGCGGATGCCCTCTAAGAGCTTCTCATCGGTCGCGGTTGCCGGATCCAGTTTGCTCCATTTTTCGCCGATACCGACCAATCGGGGCCGGGTAACTTCGTGCCATTCGCCCAGTTGCCGGTCGTTAACGGCCGTTTTGTGGAACGCCACGTAGGTTGGATTGTCGCTCTCAGGCATGGTCACACGATGGGCGAGATCTTCCGCTGGCTGATCTGCCGCCCACCTCTCGAACGCGGTCCGATCTGCGTCGGACAATTCGGAGACGAACAAGGCCAGATCGTTTTTTTCCAACTTCGCGACGTTTTCTTCTTGCTCCAGGCGTTTTCGGATCGCTTCCATCGCTTTTTGTTCCGCTGCCTCGATTTCTTCTTCGCTAGGGGGCTTGGCTTGTTTCAGGGCTGTGCCCGACTCGTGGAGTTGGGGGAAGTCGAACCGCATGTACGCGTAGCCATTGACCGTCACAAACATTGGACCGCCACCGACCATGAGACTTTTTCCTTTACGCGATGATTCAAGCCCCTCCGTGAGGTAAAGCTCTTCAAACAGCGGACAAATGGGACCCGGCATGTTTTCCACAATTTGGCGCCGACTGACGTATTTGGCAGGTGGTGTGGGGGACCAATCTACCTCGATGGGTTGGACTGGAAGATTCGTGATGGGACGAGACTGCAATAGCTTGAGGTTGCCGTTTGCAAACGCCCATTCGATGTCTTGAGGCAAGCCGTCGTAGAGGGATTCGATATTGACGGCGGCTGCGGCGAGTTCCTGAATCATGGTCTCGGATAACGAGGACTGAGTCCGCTCATCGTCTTCAACATCTTCGAAGCGGGTGCCTTGATCAGCGTCGGAAACGATTTTCTGGGCCTTTGGACCGATCACCGTTTCTTTAACGGAATGCGTTTCACGATCGACGATGTACGTGTCTGGAGTGACTTGACCGCTGACAACGGCCTCGCCAAGACCGAAGCTGGCATTAATGATCATCTCAGATCGCTCGCCCGTCGCCGGATTGGCGGTGAACAAAATGCCGGACACATCCGACGGCACCATCACTTGGACGACGACGGCCATCGCTACCGAGTCCTGTTCAATACCGTTTTGGTGTCGATAACTGATGGCTTGGGCTGTCCACAAAGACGCCCAGCAATCGCGAATGGCTGCTACTAACGCGTCGCCGCCCCGTACGTTCAGGTACGTCTCTTGTTGACCGGCGAACGACAACTCCGGTAAGTCTTCGGCATTCGCCGACGATCGGACGGCAACAGCCGTGCTTTCGCTCTCGAACATGGTGTACGCGCTCGCGACTTCGGCGACGATGTCATCCGAGATGCGCGCTTGATCGAATAAGGCGCGAATATTCTTGGAGGCTTGTTCGAAGGAGAGCGCGATGCCGTTAATTTCAGGCTTTGCTAGCTCAAGAATCTTCGATTGAAGTTCGTTCGTGTCGACGAAGTTCTTGTACGCTGCCGTCGTCACGTGAAACCCGGTTGGGACGGTAAAACCAGCACTCGCCATGCGCGCGAGTGACTTTCCCTTACCACCGATTAGTTCGAGCGAATCGTTGTCGGTGTTTAAAGGCAACACATAGGAATCGGTACTGTTCACTAATTAACCTTGATTGTCTTCGGTGTAAATATGCCGCTAGCTTTCTTGTGGAACTAGCGCGGCGATAACCTACCAGAGCATGTCAGGCGGGTCATCCAATTCACATGTTGTACGTTTACTGGGGGATCGAAAATCCCCCATTTTAATGGTTAACCCTCTTGTAACAGGCTTAGCTGGCTGGATGATTTCCAGTTATTTCGGGATGCTAATCGCGATGGCGGCGGTGTTTAACGAATGAAGTAACCCGCCACGCGCCAGATGCCATCTGCATCCTTTTTCGCCGTGACCGTTTCGATGATGTTGTCTTGGTTTTCAAACACAGAAGCAAAACCGAAAATCACGTAATCACCTTGCGGCACGCCTGGAAGGTCTTCGGAAAATTTCGCTCCCAGTAATTTGCGCGATTGGACCGCCCCAAGCGGTGATCGGGACCCGCGCAGAGACCGATTCCAGCTTTTATCCGTAATCGCATTTTGCAACACCGGCGAGGCTCTACCTAAACTTTCACTAAATTGGCTGGTGTCAATCAACTCAAGCCATGCGTTGACACTATCCCGCGCGGCGACGACCGCCTCACTGTCGTCAGCACACGCAGCGCTGGATATTAAAAGGACGAGCCAGACAGCACGCCTGTTGGCTCGTCGGGACACTAGCTTGCGGCGTTGTCGTATTCCGCTTGACGCAACGCGGTATCACCAATCCTTTCGGGGACTTGCCACTCATCAACGTGTTCGTTGGCCCCGTCAATGATGTTCTGAATCGAATCCAGTGAATGCTCGTCAAGCTTCATACCGGGCGCACTCGGTTCGCCGCCTCCTGCCCGAAACTCTAGGACTTCGACCCCCGCGGGGCCAGCCGTGTACTTGTACGGCATTCCATTGGGTACAAAGAAACCTGAACCGGGTCCCAAACGTCGTCTACCAAGGATTACCTCGCCGGCGACGACGTAGTAGAGGCAGTCCCCGTACTTTGGGTGGCTGTGACGAAACAAAGGGAAGTTCGGGCCAAACCAGACGTGGACCAAACTCATGCCCCCCTCGGTTTGTTGGCCGAAAAGGGGTGTCGTACTCACGCCTGCCGAAAAGGCCTTAACCATCTCGCCGATTTTTTGTCGGACCGGCTCCTCGCCATATTCTTCGGCGAGACCGCTATATTCAAAGCCATCGGCGGCCCGGTCCACCTTGACCGCTTCTGAAGGGAAGGGTGCGTTCATGGGTGGATTCTCGAAAATCTCGAAGGGGCCGCGTGCCGAGACGAAACCTTTGGAATCGTCGTTCATCTCTCCGTTCTCTGCCATGTTCTTCTCCAATGATCAGTCCCGTTGAGAATACGTTAGCTGCCCGGAAATAACATTGCAGACACCGCGCTGCGGGATCTCGACCGTTCGACTTAGATCAAGGACCTATTTCGAGGGGTAAAGACACATCTTTTACCCACTCGGACATCGATCCGTCATAAACAGCAACCTGTTCCTGCCCCACGAGCAGGCAAGCGAAGGCATCAATGGTGGCTGCGATTCCGCCGCCACAATAGGCGATGACTTTGGCTGCTTGCAGGAGTCCTTTGTGGCTTAGAACTTCTACGAGTTCTTCACTTCGTCGAAAGTGCCCGTCGAGAAGCAGATCGTCGTAAAAGACATTAATACTGCCCGCAATATGTCCGGGCCGACCGTATGAGATGGGCGATTCTCCAGAATGCATGGCGGGGGCCAGAGCGTTAACCGTGCAAACGGCCTGATCACTGACGGCTTTAAGGACGGTAGATTTATCGGCAAACCGATCGGGATCAACGTTGACGGCGAATGATCCTATGGGGTAGCTCGTCGCCTGGTCCGATGTGTCGAGATCATTGGCGACCCAGGCGTCGAAACCTCCGTTGAGAACACGAACATTGGGATGTCCGCAGTAGTGCAACAGCCACCATGCCCTGGTGGCCCACATCATGTTGTCGGCGCTGTACACCACGACTTGGCTTTCGTCGTTGACACCGAGGCTGCGAAATAGCGATTCCAATTGCGCGGGTTTAGGTAAGCTAAATCCGAGGTTTGTGGTTGTGTCGGACGCCGCTTCAATGAGGTCTAGAAACATCGCACCTGGCACGTGGCCTTCCCGAAAATTCTGCTCGCCGCTCTCAGCTCGATACGGCCCTTTCTCGGAGGGTCTCAAGTACACGGTTGCGTCGTATATACGGAGATTAGGATCGTCGAGTTGGTCGCTAAGTTCGGTCGCTGAAATCAAATATTCTGGGTGTTGGTAGGCCATCGAGGGGACTCCCCTAATTCATCTAACAAGTAGTTTACGTTGAATCAACTGCTAGCCCGTAGCAAAACTACCGCGGTCGGACTCAAGCCGTGACTTGTATTCATCCATGGTGTGCGGCCACTGCGTCACGATAAACCCGGCACGCCCACGATAATAACCGCCGCAGTCCGCACGCCAGACGTCGACATTCTGAAGATCGCGCTGCAGCGATTTGTTGTATTCGGTCATTTTGGAGGATTTAGGGGCCATCCATCGCAGCTCATGCTCATCCATGAATCGTAATTGACGCAGGATATAGGCGACTTGGAGCTCGATCATCTCGAGGATTGAGCCGTTGTTGGTATTTGGTCCATAAAGCATAAAGAGATTGGGAAAATTTGCGGTGGTGATGCCCAGGTACGCTTGAGCGCCGTTCTCCCACGCTTCGTGAATGCTGATGCCGTCGCGACCGTATACGTCGATGCACGACAGGTACCGCGTTGTTTGAAACCCAGTTGCAAAAATCACGGTATCAACGACGGTCGACTCATTTTCTGCATGTACGGCATTAGCGCTTATTCGTTCGACGGCGCTATTAATCAGTCGAACGTTTGGACGATTAAATACAGGGTAGTAAAGGTTTGACGCGAGTGGTCGTCGGCAACCGTAAGCCATCGAGGGGGTCAGTTTTTCGCGGGTTTGGAGATCTTTTACAGCGGAGAGATTTTTTCGCCCGGCGTCTTCTGCGTTCAGCAGAATTTCACGATTCGAAAACGTAATGAATCCTTCAAGGCCTTCACGGATTTTCGCCCTTCGAGAGGGGACGGCGATATCGCTCTCAATAAACTCGGCGAGTTGCTCGGTTGTGAACGCCGTGTCTTCTTTCGGCAATATCCATTGAGGACGTCTTTGATAGACCGAGAGTTGCGCTACGCAGTCAGCGATTTCGGGAATCATCTGGACTGCGCTTGCGGCGGTACCGATCACTGCAACCCGTTCCCCTGTTAGATCGTGGCCGTCTTTCCAGGCACCCGTATGGAACATGGTTCCTCTAAATTCGTCGACCCCGGGAATGTCTGGATAATTGAGCTCGGTAAACATCCCAACACCGCTGATAAGAATGTCTGATTCGACCGACGTACCGTCGGTGAGCGAAATGTCCCATGTTGTGCTGTCCTCGTCCCAACGAGCACTCGCGACTTCCTTGGTGAGACGGATATAGGGCGTCAACTCGTATTTCGTGACGCAGTGACGCATGTATTCGAGAATTTCGGGCTGGCGAGCGTAGGGCCGCGACCAATCCTTTTTGGGTTCGAAGCTGAAGGAGTAAAGGTGGGATGGGACATCGCACTCCGCACCCGGATACCGATTGTGCCACCAGGTGCCGCCGATACCGGCGGCTTTTTCGATAATGACGAAATCCTTGATGCCCGCTTTTAGCAGTTGAATACCGGCGCAGATTCCGCCGGGTCCCGCACCGATAATCGCGATGCGTTTTCGAATCCGTTCATTGCTATTCACCCGATGCCTCCCGAGGTCGAGCACGGTCGAATTATAGCGCTCCGAAGAAACATGCCCAGGGTCCATGATTGGTCTTCTTTCCTGCGCATGGCGATCGAAAAGTAAATGGACGATCACGGGATTGAATCGATATGCTCAAGACGCGGGCCGTCTATTTCGGAGACATCCACCATCGTCGACCTAAATGACACATCTGGGGTTCAACAGCCTGTCCCTCCGTCAAGGGATCCTGAGGCAGCGTTCGGCACCAAGCAGCCGCCGGTGTTGTCGCCGCGGTCATCTAGGCTGGACGCAGATCCGCCGGGAGCAGAGAGGCTAGGGCTGAGTCCGGAGGAGGTGATCCAGTTTCGCGAACAAGGTTATGTCATTAAACGAGGACTGATTTCGACAGACGAATTTCAACCATTTCTGAACTTGTGGTGGCAGCAGCCACCGGTAATCGCGGCAAAAATGGCGTCGACGGATCCGGATTCATGGGTCTCCCCAGGAGACCGTTGGCCTAAAGAGAATCGCTGGGGCCTGGCTAAGAATTGGATGGGTCGTCGTAGCTGGCCAACACCGGAACAGGAGAGGAAGGGAGCGTCGGTGGGAGAACGCGTTGGTCGCCTACCGCATAAGCTGACGCGGGACATGAGCAATGATGTCTGGCGCTGGCATGGGATAGGCCACGATCCAGCATTTGTGGCGGCAACATCCGCCCACCCATGCGTATTGAACATGGCGGAAGCGTTGTTAGGTGGGCCCGTCAAGAGACCGCGACGCAACCGGGGTATTTACGCCATATTTCCGAGGGATCCGACAGGGCCGGCTTCTAAACTCGGGCCGCACATGGATCAGAGCATGACGGAGCTGATCGTGATCACCTACCTGCAAGATGTTGAACCGGGATCGGGGGGATATACGTTTTACCCGACTTCACCGCAGCTTTTGTACCCGACCTCCGAGCAAGCCTTGAACTGGGTAGCTACAGATAAGTCTAAAGACGTGATGGATCACGTCAAAACGAGTGTCCAGCCGATCGAATTTACTGGCAAGGCGGGCGATGTACTGTTCTGTCACGGTTGGATGGTTCATTCCGCTGGGATTCACGAGAGTGACAAGATCCGGATGGCAGTGGTGCAAGATTTTAATAAGGTGAGACGTAGGAGCCACATGCGATGGACAGCGGCAGGTAAGCATGGCGCCGAAAGAATCAGTTGCGACATGGACGGTGTCTTTACGTTTCCCCTCGATAACGACGACGATCCGGCCGACGGTGATCGCGAAGTCACCAATCAGTGGATCATGGATTCCAATGAATTTGTGCAATCGCGGCACGCGCCGTTGGACGATATGTTTGCTGAATGGAATTTAGGTCATCGCGCAATTGAAGGACGAGTCGTTGATGAGCCTGCGTGGTGGGAGAAATACGGGTTACCCCTGTTGCCGACCGGGAGCGTTCCAAGGGGCGGCGGCGGCACGCCAGCGGTCCCATTGGCCAAGATCGCACAGTATCAAGGTAAGGGTCGATGGAAAGTCGACTCGCGCGCAAACGATTGGATGTGATGACGAATAGATGCCGATCTATTCGGTTAGGAAGGTTTAGTGGCGGTCACGACGAACTGCGGTAAAGCGAACAAATAAGTCCCGTCATCCACACCTCGTTCCACGGCCTCGATGAGTTCGTCAGCTTCTTGTGGGTCCATGGTGTCAAAAACGCCAATATACCGGCGCATGTTTCGGAGTACAGAAAGACCGCCGCCGGAGGTATCTAGGGAAGCAGCGATTTTCGCTGTAACCGCTTCGAAACCGGCTGCCTTGAGTAACTGAACGAGTTTGCGACCAATGTGAGGCTCCTTGAATGCCACGGACGCGGCATCGAAGAAGCGATCGGTTGTCGCTTTTCCCCACGGTTCGACCAGGACAAATCCCCAATCGCTATCGAGAACGTGGATACGGCCCCCAGGGAGAAGGACACGATACATCTCATCAAGGGTTAGGGTGACGTCGGGTACATATTCGAGAACATTTTTCGCGAGAACCCGATCCAAACTTGCCGCTTGAAACGGCAAAACATGGTCGGTGAGATGGTGAAAACTGATGTTTTCTCGATCGTCGGCTCGTCGCGTCGCGTCGCTGATAAATCGCTCGTTGATGTCTGCGCCATATACTCGACCTTGCTTACCGACGATGTCGGCAAGTGCGAGAGCGAAGAAGCCTGGGCCGCAGCCAAAATCAAGAATATGGTGCCCGGTTTCTATTGAGGCAGGAGCGAGTTGCTCGAGTTGTGATTCGCGCCACTGAAACATACGTTCGTAACGCTCGACGCGATCATCTTCGATGTTGATCCAGTGATCAGTGAAGTAAGTAGCAATATCCATATAGTCCCGTCGCTTTTCGCTGTTGGTGACCCCGGAGGGATACGACAAATACCGTTTGGGTCACTTTGCCCAACAACCACAGTGTTTAAATACCCAAATCCTGGGTGTTGTAGTCCTTGATTACCGTTTCGCGGGTTTGTTCGTTCCAACGAAATTCGTTCTCCAAGCCCACGAACGGTTGATAGCGATAGGGTTTTTCCTCGGGGTAACGCTGACGCCGTGCGTCGATCGCAACTGCAATTACGCTGGAGCGTTGATGGATCCGTTGTTCGTCATAGACATCGTTTTCGGTAGATCCGAGGACGCCAGTGGCACCGAGCACGGATGAACGCCGGTGAAATCCAAACGTCAGCGACACTCGCTCGTCCGGTGAAGTATTGGCAAAGGAGCAATGCAGGGTTTGACGGTTCACTACCGTGACGTCGCCAGCTTGACAGAAGAGTGGCACGGTATTCGGAAGACAATCGGACCCGCCGTTGTCGTCTACCATGGCACGGATATCGACACGTCCTTCTTTATGTGTACCGGGAACGACCCAAAGACAGTTACCGGGCGTGCTGGGGTAGAGCTGAACTTGAAAATTGAACCCGTGGATACCTTCGTCCCATGTTGGTGAATCCCAATGGGTTAGACCGTCTTGATGCCAGGCGACCGATCCGCCTAACCCGGGCTGCTTGAGAAAAATGGCATCATTAAAAGGCGTGAAGTCGGGTCCGTTGATGCTCTCTGCGATCGCTAATAACTGCGGGTGACCGTATAAACGTAAACCGGCGTCCATCGCCTGGCACATGCCAAACATCATGTAGATGATCTCTTTCGGAGCATTGATCGGGGGCACGGGCTCGACCATTTTTGATGGATGACGACCACCGTTCCGAGTTGTTCCACCGACCGGATCGGATAAGGGCGGAATCCAGGTGTACGTATCTCTCTCGAATTCTCGACCGAATGCGGGTCTCCCTTTGGCATCCAGCTCGGCCCCTCGTTCTACTGGAGCTCGATCGAGCATGTCCGCAATACCCGCTCGAAGTTCTTCAAGTTCTTCCGCCTCGATGACATTTTCAAAGACGTAAAATCCTTGCCTCCAGTAGGCCTCGAGAATGTCGTCTCGCAGAGCACCGGTTGCGTCGAAATGAATCGGTCCTCGATTTCCTAAACGGATCGCACGTTCTTTGCCCTCCCGTAAATACGTTTTCATGCTATCGGCATGTTCCTGCGCACTGGGTTCGGCTATCTGAGGCATGGAATATCCAGGAATTATCTTGTTAGGGAGCTTAAACCCCATCGACCTGCGCGTGAAGGAATAGAAAATAAGCGCGACCTGCTTAACAACCTAAGCGTTTTATCTGTGCATCGAACCTCATGTCGAATGGCCGCCGGAACGAACGTGTCCCGGTGGTGCGGGGGAGGTCAACCAGATTTCATCTTTCGGCTGATGTGAGGTCCGTTGATCGAAAACAATGGTTGTTCGGGTTCGCGACGGCGGCGGCCTTTAACCATGATTCCTGGTCGACCGACGCTTTGGCCTGCGGTTTGACGGTTGTCTGGATCTCGATAACCGATTCGAACAATCCGACGATTTCGATGTGTCTGATTGATGTAGGAGCCGTGTACGGTATGAATACTAAAGCACACGACGTCTCCAGCTTTGGCTGGTACCGGAATCGCGTCCGCCAAGCGATACTGATCCGTTGGTAAGAAAGGCGTACACGGCCCGCTGGCATTGCTGGTGATGTGTGCGCGCGCGCCTTCTTTGTGCGATCCATCAAGGAACCGTATTTCGCCGTTGTTCGCGTCGGTATCATCGAGGTGAACAAGAACATCGATGTAGCGACTGTCCTCATGTTGATAAAACGCCCAATCCTGATGCATGGGAAACGGGTGGCCTGTTTCGGGCGGTTTGACATGCATGGTCGAGTGATGGACCTCGACATTTGGGCCGATCAGTTGGGATATGGCGGCCGTCAAATGGGGATGAGTCACGGCCCTCATCCAGGCATCTGAGTAAAAGTAGAGATCGTGCATGGCGACCAACTTCGACTTTTTTTCGGTTTCAGGATCCATGTAAACCTGTCGCCAGTCACCCGACCAACCCGGCGAACGACCAGCCCACGACCCAATGAGCCAGTCGAGTTCCGTCTCCAGTTCGAGTGTCTCGTCGGGAGAGAAGACCTCCGGCATGTGGAGGTATCCATGCTCGTTAAAGAACTCGATATGGTTTTTCGTGAGCAAGGCTGCTCCATCAAAAGCCGGCAGATACGGGCAGCATAGCACCATGGTGATGGTGGATAAGATCTGGTCTGCTGGACTAGACAAGCCGCCTGAGACCATTCAGTCTCGTTTGCGCGAGGAGGGGTGCCATGAGTCAGGAAGTGCCAGACGTCGAGCCGTTTCAAAGAGTTTTTATCGCCAATCGCGGTGAAATCGCAATTCGGATTGCGAAGGCAGCGACGAGTCTCGGGATGGAGTCAGTTGGTGTCTATGCGCCGGTAGACGCCGCGTCACTTCATACTCGGTATACCACTGAAAATATAGAAATTGGGAGTTCTGCCGGAGATCAAGTCGACCCCGTCGGCGCTTACCTAAATATCGAAGCGCTTGTCGATGCCGCCAAGGTAGCGGGGTGTGATTGCGTTCACCCTGGCTACGGGTTTCTTTCCGAGAACGCGGAGTTTGCGAGCAAATGTGCCACCGAAGGCATCACCTTTATTGGTCCGACACCCACCGCATTGAGCTTATTTGGCGACAAAGTACGTGCTCGCGCTTTGGCTACATCGATAGATATTCCGGTTGTTGATGGAAGCGAAGAACCCGTCGAGAACGCAGCACAGGCCCAAGATTTGGCGCGGGAGATCGGCTATCCCGTGATGCTGAAAGCGGCGGCAGGCGGAGGCGGACGTGGCATGCGCTTCGTCGAAGAGGAAGGAGAAATGGCGGATGCATTCGAGCGCTGTCAAAGCGAAGCGCAAGCAGCGTTCGGTGACCCGACCTTATTTCTTGAGAAACGGATCTCGAAACCTCGTCACATCGAAGTGCAGGTATTGGGTGATTGCGAGGGAAATCTCGTCCATTTGCACGAACGTGATTGCTCGGTACAACTTCGCAATCAAAAGGTCATCGAAATAGCGCCTGCGCCGGGGCTCGAAGCGGTACTTCGTGAACGTCTTTTCAGTGATGCGATCAAACTCTCTCAAGCAGGCGAGTACACGAACGCAGGGACGGTCGAGTTCCTGGTCGTGCCGGAGACAGAGCAACACTTCTTTATTGAATGTAATCCGCGCATTCAAGTTGAGCACACCGTCACAGAACAGGTGACGGGCATTGATTTAGTGGAAGCTCAGTTCCGCATCGCGGCGGGAGAATCACTCGAGGCGATGGGTCTTGCTACGCAAGAGGACGTAGGACCACCCAACGGTTTTGCGGTTCAGGCGCGTGTCGTTGCGACAAGCCCGGGAACCATTACGGCCTATAAAGAACCGTCAGGCGTCGGAGTGCGAGTTGATGCCAGCGGCTATCAGGGATATCCGATACGTTCCCAATTTGACCCTTTGTTGGCCAAGGTTATTGGTTCGTCGCACGCTGCTGGGTCATATCCGAAGGCGGTAGGTCGCACACTTCGCGCGATACAGGAATTTCATATCGGCGGTGTTGGAAACAATTTGCACCAGTTGATCGCTATCCTCTCTCACGAGACTTTTCGAGCCGGCGATGCAAGGACCACGTTGCTGGCTGACCAACCGGAACTCACCCCGTCATCTGGTGGATCGATGAGTCCGGTACTCGACCTTTTTGAATCCCAGGCGATGCGATCCGATTTCACCCATACAGCCGAAACAACTGCAGCTGCCACTCCAATGCCCGATCTCGAGATCCCGGAAGACGCGTTGACAGTAACCAGTCAGATTGCTGGTAGTGTTGTCGAAGTTTCGGTAGGGGTCGGTGATCATGTTGCCGTGGGGGATGCGCTTTTTGTCTTGAGCGCAATGAAGATGGAGACGATGGTCACGGCGCCTTGCGATGGGATCGTCGAGAAGCTGCAGCCGCTGAGCCCCGGTGATGTCGTTGCCGTAGATCAAATCGTTGCGGTGATCACACCAGTTGATGAATCGGTTGGCGGTCAGACGCCTTCTGCTGATCGTGACGACGAAACGTGGGCCCCTGTGCTCGACGCCATCGACACCCTGCAGGGGCTTGCGACAGAAAGACTCGCGCCGGGGTCGGACGATCCCGGCGTGGTACGACAACGTAGCCGAGGTAAATTGACGTGCAGAGAACGCATCACGCTGCTCCTTGACGATAGTTCTTTCCGTGAAGTCGGAAGCGTCGCTGGGTTTGCGTCGTACGATGACGAAGGCGAGATCGTAGATTTCACGCCGGCGAACCATGTCGGTGGTTGGGGCAAGATCCACGGACGCACCGCGATTGTTTGTGCAGATGACTTTACGTCGCGTGGTGGACATGCGGATGGAGCGATTGGTGCGAAAAGCGGTTATCTGGACCGCCTGTCGTTGGAAATGCGTGCACCTTCAGTACGCTTGTTGGACGGTTCTTCGGGCGGTGGCAGTGTCGCTGCGATGGTGCCCGCCCAGAAGAAAGAAGGTGAAAGTACCGCCAAGGAAAGCCGAGGCGCGATAAAAGCCGGTCGTCCACGGGTATCGGGCGGCGGCGGCTCGTACCTCCCCGGACATCTCGGCAGCACCATGTACACGGAACAATTAAGTACGGTCCCCGTGGTCAACATGCTGCTCGGCAGCGTGGTTGGTATTGGCGCTGCGAAAGCGGTTCTCGGGCACTTTTCGGTCATGGTTCGCGACATCGCCCAATTGTTCGTTGCGGGGCCTCCTGTGGTGAGTCACGCGATGGGATACGAAATTACCAAGGAGGAGCTCGGTGGTTGGCACATTCACTGCACGAACGGTTCGGTCGACAATCTGGCGGAGACGGAGGAAGAAGCTGCACAGATGACGAGGACGTTTCTTTCCTACCTGCCCACGAGTGTCTACGAGCCACCGCCTGTCTTGTCGGCGAATCCAGCTGATCCGCCCGATCGTCGCGACGAAGAGTTGTTCAGGCTCGTCCCACGTAAACGGACCATGACGTTCGATATCCGAAAAGCCATTAAATTGATGGCCGACGTCGATTCATTTTTCGAGATCGGGCCACTGTGGGCCACGGACCAGGTCACGGGGTTCGTTCGATTTAATGGTTACCCGTTGGGTGTCATCGCTTCTGACAGTCAACATGCCAATGGCGGTTCACTCACCGCCGATGGCTGTATCAAACTCAAACGACATCTCGACTTGTGTGACTTATTTCATTTGCCGGTACTCAACCTGATCGATAACCCGGGCTTCGCCGTGGGCCTCGAGCATGAGCTTGCCGGCACGATTCGGCGTGGTGGCGAATGGATGGTGGCTTTCGCTCAAGTAGGGATACCGATCTTTTCAGTGTTGATGCGGCGTAGCTTCGGCGTTGCTGGCAACAATTACGCGACGCCACGATCGCAGCCTTCGATGCGGGTTGCTTGGCCCGCGGCTGATGTGGGTGGGATACCGCCCGAAGGAGGCATTGAGGCGGCATACAAACGGCAACTCGCGGAAGCAGAAGATCCGGTGGCATTGCGCGCCGAATTAAATGCGCGCATCGAGAGCGCTCGTGGACCGCTGGGACCCTTGTCACGCTTTCAAATCGAAGAGATTGTTGATCCACGCGACACGCGGCGACACATCTGCGACTGGGTGGAATCGGCGCATCGATTGGTGTCCCAGCCCGATCGACTGGGACCAAGGGCGCTTCAATTCAGACCCTGACGAGGACTTAAGTCGTCTCCGGGACGGGTTCTTTCCATCGGTTGTAATAGGTGATTTCTTGGGCGCGTCGGCGACGTGCCGGTTGGAAACCGTCTCCGGTAAAGTACGCGGTGGGAAGCAGTGCGATCTGGGTCACCGATGCCGGCAGATCCAGCAATTCGGCGGCGTCCTCTTCGTGGTGCAGGTGCAATGTTGTCCAAGCGGATCCGATGCCCCGAGCGCGCAGTGCCAGCTGCAAACTCCATACCCCTGGCGTGACCGATCCCCAGTAGGTGGCTTGTTCGAAGGTGGACGTACCCGGTCGATCGAGCTTGATGGGGATGATCATTAACGGTACTTCGTGTAAATGTTCGAGCAAGTACAGGGACGATTCGACCACCCGAGTGGCGGTGGGATCGTTGCCCATCGACTCGATTTGTTTTTGTCCAGCCTCGAGGTAACCACGCCCAAATCTTGAGTACAGATCGGCTAACGTCGATCGAGTTTCGGGGTCGTCAATGAGTAACCATCGGTTGCGTTCTAGATTCCCGCCAATAGGAGCGCGTGATGCGAGATCGATGCATTCAAGGACGACGTCTGTTGGTACCTGCCGCGTCAAATCGAGACGTCGTCGGACTTGCTTGGTTGTTGTAAGGAAATAATCCAACGATTCAACGGGCGAATTGGCCATAAGGGTTCCCTCGTGTGGATCGGCGGTGGAAGCTTATTAACCCATGAAACCGACGCGCAGCGAAAGACAAGGTTCGTGGCATTAGGAAGAGCGGCAATTTATGATGACGCATCGCAAGACACGTGATTTCGCCGACGAACGATAGGAAGAGACAACATGTCCGAAGCTGAAAAAGCTGACGAACCAACGGCCCAAGCACCTGCATTCCAGATACTGCACGACACACTGGCTCCAGAAACGATCTCAGATGAGTTAGCGCCCACCATCGAAGAACTCGACCTCGAAGATAACTGTCGTCAGTTGGCGACGGAAGGGTGGACTGTGGTGGAAGACGTCGCATCCCCTGAATTCAACGAGCGTTTGCGCAACAAGATTCTAGAGCTAGGTCCGGGTGGAAATATGCTCCTGGCAAAAGATCCGGTCTTTTCGGAGGCCATCTTGAGTTCGAAATTGCTGGCGATGGCGGAGTTTTCGGTCGGTCGTGGCTTTCTCATCAGCCAAGTGGCGGCGAGTGTCCGACCAAAGGGATCTCCGTCGATCGGATTGCACGCCGACGCTAACTGGCTCCCCGCACCCTTTCCAGCCCACAACATGTTGATGACCGGGTGCTGGGCGTGCGATGAGTACACCGAAGAGGGTGGTTCGACGTTAGTGATCCCGGGGAGCAATGTTCTTCACCGCCATCCGGATCCTGACGAAGTGGCGGCGAAAGAAGGTGCGATAGCCATCGAGTGCCCGCCGGGGTCTGTGGCCATGTGGGACGGCAATTTGTGGCACTCGAATTACCCTCGCAGCATCGAGGGGGAACGGGTTGTCGCGCACATCACCTATACGCGTCTCATGATGCGTCCGGTTGAGGACTACGGCGCGATTGCCGACGAACTGATTGAACGGCACGGTGATCGCATGGCTCAGTTACTGGGTCGTCAGGACTCGTTGGATAGCCCGACGGGCTTCCGGTACGACAAGCTCCTCGACACGTTCAACAACGCCAAGCGTTAATCGCTTAAGAGTTAAAAAGCGGCCTCTGGTGTTCGGTCGATGGCTAATTCGCTTTGGCGGTCAGCATGGCTTCGATTGCTTTCTTGCCCTCCACCGCGGCGTCCTCCTGCAGCTGGATTTGCAGTAACTGGGCGATGTACTGAGTTGTTGGCCAATCGACGCGGGCGTTGTCGAGTGGAGTCACCCCCTGAAAATTCATAATCTTTGCGTTGGCACCGCTATCGAGTAAGACTTTGGCGACTGCGGTACGACCGAAGAGGGCGGCCGCGTGCAATGCCGTTGATCCGTCGTCGCCTCGTGCGTCGAGCTTTGCGCCTTGATCGATCAGGACCTGAGCTGTGTCAGCGCTTCCCGCCACGACCGCAAGTACCAGCGGAGTCGCGTTGAGGTCGGGATGTGGCGTGTTGGCATTGAACCCTTCGGCAAGATGATTTTTCACGGCACTCGCATCGCCAATCAAAACCGCTGTCCAGACGTCGTTCTTCGCGATTTCCTGTAAAGCACCGTACAGAAGAGGGCCGACTTGTTCGCGCCCACGCTCGATTTTTTTCCGGTTGGCGGGAACCTGCATTATGTCTTCGATGATATAACGGGTGGTGTCCCAATCGGTGCCCAATACTTGAAGGCTTGATTGTCCGCCGTCATTGGTGGCGTTGACGTCTGCGCCATGCTTTAGCAGGACCTTGACGGTCGCGGAATGCCCCATAAACGCAGCGGTTATCAAGGGTGTTCCACCGTTACCATCGCGGATATCGACGAAGGCGCCATTCTCAAGCAACCACTCGGCGGCTTTGGCTGAATCAAAAAAGGCTGCGGCGTTGAGTGCGCTGCTACCGTTTGTGTCGGCGGCATTAAGATTGGTTCCAGCTGCCTGATGTTTTTTCAACGCACCGACATTCCCTGTAGCGGCAGCCGTCCAGAGATCGACGGATGGTGGTGCTGCGCTGAGTGCCTGAGACAGCACCAGAAGACTAATGACGAATAAACGAGGCACCAAGTTTCTTAACGTTCGCATGTTGATATCGCCTTTATCTGTAGAGATGCGTCTATGTAGTTGGGGACCTCTCGGCTGCATGCCTTACAGCAGATTTTGCTCGAGGAATTTGGCAACTTCGAAATAACTCTTTTGCCGATCGTTGTCTTTGAGCCAGTTATCACTCCGGCTCGACTCGACCATATACAGTCTGTGGTCAACACCGCCCTGCCGTAGTTCGTCGACAAACGCGCGGGCGTTGCCATATTGGGCGTAGGCAAAGTTTGCGAATCCTTGCAGCGGCTCTATCAAAAGGATCGGGTGTCTTATGGATCGGGCCCGCCACCTGGGTGAAGCGTCTTTTAAGACATTGGCATCGGGTTCGACGCCGACTTTTGTGAATGCATCACGTTCTTGTGCACCGCGACGTGGCATACGGTTCCAGTTCGCGAACAGGTCGGTATAAACATTATCGATGGAGACCGCACATTTAAATATGCCCGGTCGTTCAATGATCGACATGAGCGCTGCGTACCCGCCAAAGCCTTTCCCCACAACGCAGACCTCGTCCGAGGTAACGCCAGCGTTTTTCTTAACCCACCGAACCCCCGTGGCTATGTCATCGATAATCATATTTCCCCACTCGCCAAATCCCGCCTTGGTATAACCCTTGCCGAAACCCGATGAGCCACGATGATTTACTTCGAGTACGACGAACCCAAGACTTGCGTAAAGTTGCGACTCCCAATCGTAACCCCAGGTCTCAGCTCCTCCGGGACCATTCTTGAGTAAGACGATTAATGGCCGCTTCGACGTTAAGTTGCTGGGAATGGTCAGGTAGCCGGGAATTCTCAGATCGTCGCGTGCAGGAAATTCGATGGGATTGCGTTGTGCGAGCGGATACCCTTCAAGTTGCGGGTACCGGTCAAATAGCTTCTGCATCCGGCTTGATTTGACATCGAACCAATAGTACTCACCCGGTATCGCATCGCTGTCGACAAGAATGATGGCGCCGGAATTATTCCGAGCAAAGCTTGTGATCGTGACGTTCGCGTTCTTGAAACTTTTCCTGGCTGCCTGATGGATTTGCGCGCCGAGGTGTTTAGGATTTGGGTAATAGTATTGGGGAAAGTGGTCGTCGTGCTTGACCGCATATAGGGAATGTTCCCCGTCGACGTAGTATGCGGATACGTCGGTCCTCGCGGGACGAAACACGGCCTTAATTTCCCCCGTTTTTAGGTCAAGGTAACTGAGTGCCGCTCTCTTCCCGGTAATAGTTTCGAGAACGTACACGGTATCCTTTTTCGGACCGTCACCGATTATTGCGAGTTCACTGTCGTCGATGTTGCCTTCGTGAGCGATTTGCCACTCATCTTTCTGACTCGCTCGATAATAGAGATGCACCTGCTCGTTAAATGTGATGGCGCGGGTTCGCTTTGGCTGCCCCCATGCGGCCAGGACCTCGCTTTTGGCGTTTGTATATACATCAATGACGGTCATGTCCTTGATATCCGCTAATTCTTCATATTTTTCGTTCGCCATGTCATAGCGCATAACTTTGGAAGATCCGACCACGGTGCGCTGCCTTCCAGAACCGGCCTTGCCCGTGGTACCGGAGAAGTCATGTTGAACGATCGCCCGCGCGTCATTCGATTTTGGAAAGACACCGAAGACAATGCGAGCTTGGTCTGTTCCAAAACGGCTGCGTAACGAGTAGTCCTGCATTTTTTCTGTGTACTCGTATCCAGAAAAAAGTTTTTCGACCTTCCTTTGTTTGAAGTTAAATCGCTCGGGGCGGCCTCGAGAGGGGATACCCCAGTGGGGATCGCCGCGCCAGGACCGCAGCATTAAATTCTCGGAGTCGATCCATCGATGCAAGCCGACATCTATTTGTTGCTTGAATTGAAAGGATTCTAAAACGTCTCCTCCATCGAGCTTGATGATGTCGACCGTTTCGTTGCCGTCTCTATTGCGCTGTACCGCGATCAACTTACCGTCGGCGGAAAGCTGAGGATCGTCGTTGGCTGCCGTGGCAACATACGCGGCGACACGTTCGAATGTGATCTCCGCAGATGCACTTGCCAAGGTGAAAAGTGTTGTTACGATTAAGGTCGCTAGCTGCCTGTGTTGCATGTTAATCCGTCCCATCTGTTCGAACCGAGGTCCCCGTTGATCGCCGGAAAACGGCGCTACCGGGGTAGGCTAAGACTGCGACCCATCGTGAGATCAGCACAGAGTTTGTCTAGTCGAGGTGTCGTGTCCTCTCGAGAAAAAACCGTACTCAGACTTGATGAGCCCAATAACTCCCCACGAACGAAAGTACTCCAAATATTGATGGAAAAACAGGCGGGATCGATGCCACAAATCGATGTTTTGGTGCCCTCTATCTGATTAAGCTCCTGATAGAACAAGAACTTCAAAACACCATCCGATTGGTTGAGCCATTATTGAAATAGAAGAGAAATAATCTATAAGCTATTGATATATAACTAAATACATCCTCTTCTAAAAACGATGTCTCTCGAGAAATTCGATGAAGATGTCTCCAAGCCTTGTTCCTATTTCACGCATGACATCCCCGGGATTGCGATCAGCTAACTTCTTTTGCTCGGCCTCAGTATGGATGTAACAGATTTCGCTACCAGTCATGAGGTGATGTAAATCTTCGCCGCGACTTTTGGGATGGACGGGATCGTTTCCGGGAACGATGCATGTTGGCAGTTTGATTGACGCGAGATCCTTCTCCGAAGCGCCAATCACGGGTAACTGAGCGCCTTCGACGAAGAAGTCCCGCCACATCGACATGGTATGAATAAACTCGTCCGGATTAAGCCCTAACAGGTAGTTTCTATTCCGGGGGTTCGAGTCGATTCGCGCAGCGAAATAATCCGTCTGACAGACGGCGTCCATCCCGCCGTTTTTTGCGGCTTCGATAAATTGACCGTAATAGGCGTGGCCGAGTTGGGTTGACGCCACGTGGCCGCCTGTCACCCACCACAACAAGAGTCCGCGTACGGCTTCAGGATGCCGCAACGCTAGCAGTAGTGACAGCCGACAACCGGCGGACCCACCACCGGCAATGACGGGCGTTGCTTGTAATTGCTGTAGCAGGGCATATACGTCATCGGCCCAGATTTCCTGCTCGGATATTTCACCCTCGATTCGGATCTCGGACGCGCCACAATTCCGACGATCGTGCAGCAGGACACGGAAACCTTTCCCGGCTAATCGATTGCCAAGATAGCGGCTACCTTCGAGGGCACCGCGACCGCCAGGCGTCAGAACGATCCACGGACCGTCTCCACCCACGAGCTCGTAATTGAGCGTGACACCATTGATTAGCGCTTGCGGAATATCAATTCTCCCCGAGTCGGTGTTCCCGTCACGTTGCTGCGGACATCTACCCTCGCCAACATTATGCCAGTGGACCGAACGGTGTTGGTGTCGCTCGCTGGTCCGACCCGACAGGCTAGATTGGTCAAGCGAGTGTGGTTCGTTATTATCGTTCGCTCAGCACGACAACTTATCGTAGGGAAGGGGAGCGTCATGGAGTTCGGAGTTCAAGTGAATGTCTATCGCACCAATTGGGATGCCGTTAAGGCTTCGGTGGAGGCGATGGAGGCAGGCGATTGGGACAGCGTTTGGTTTGCGGATCACTTCATACCGCCGGGGGCCAACCATGAGCAAGAAGCTCTTACTGCCTTCGAGGGGTTGTCGGCTATCGCGTTTGCTGGCGGCATGACCAAAAAACTTCGTTTAGGCAATCTCGTCCTGGGGAACACCTATAGAAATCCCGGTTTGACGGCCAAGATAGCGGGAACAATCGACACCATGAGCCAAGGCCGCTTCACGCTTGCAATTGGCGCCGGTTGGTACAAACGCGAACATGAAGCGTATGGCTGGACCTTCCCGTCGATGAAAGAACGGCAGGATCGCTTTGAAGAGGCCTGCGAAATCATCCGACTTTTGGTTCACACCGAGGATCCGGTGGATTTCAACGGAACGTATTATCAGATTGATAAAGCTCGTCTATCGCCAGGATCCTACGACAAACCCATTCCAATTATGGTGGGAGGGACCGGACCTAAACGCACGCTAAGGACACTCGCCAAATTTGGTGATGTCATGAATCTCGACGGTTGGGCTGGAGGTGGTATGTCCCTCGAGTACTATCAGCACAAAGCGCAGATACTCGACCAACATTGCGAGGATGTTGGCCGAGATCCGGCTGAGATCCGGCGCACGTTGTTGATGCCGTGTTATCTGACGGAAGATCAGGAAATGATCGATCGCGTGGTGAAAGGCTTAGGGCCGGGAACCGTGGCTGGTTCGCGTCAATATATCGTAGATCGGATTGGTGGATTCCAAGACGCTGGCATCGCCGAAATTATGTTTGGTGGCGTTCCGTCGGGGGATGTCGAGATGCTAAAGCGTTTCGAAGAACAAATTGTCTCCGCATTTCGTTAACAACAACGGTGTCCTCGTAATCATCAGCACGAAAGATAGGAGCAAGGGACAATGGGCACGAAGCCGACCATAGAAAAAGTCACCGGCACTCTCGGGGCCGAAATATCGAATATTGATATTGGGTCTCCCCTCGACGACTCAACCTTGGAGTGGCTGAAACACGAATTCGTCGAAAATAAGGTGCTTTTCTTCCGCGATCAGCATCTAACCAGTGAACAACATGTTGCCTTTTCCGGGTATTTTGGCGACGTGTTGGACGTGCATCCGTGGTCGGCGTCTAAGGCGGATTTCAAAAACATCATGCTCATCTACAATGCCGCGGCGGCGGGTTGGCATTCGGACGAGACGTGGCGGGAGGAAACGCCATTAGGCTCGGTGCTCTACGGTCGTTCCGTGCCGGAGTATGGCGGCGACACGGTCTTCGCCGACATGGAGCGGGTCTACGATGATTTGTCGGACGACGTGCAAGAAAATCTTGATGGACTTTATGCCGTGCATGATCACATCAGCCACCGACGACGCATGCGGGCAATCGGTAAGAGCGAAGAACAAATCGACGCATGGCGTCGAGAGTTCCCGGAAGTTCGGCATCCGATTGTTCGCACCCATCCGGTAACTGGGCGGAAATCGTTGTTCGTAAACGGAGGTTTTACTGACCGTGTCGACGGTATGGACGCCGATGAATCAAAGGAACTGCTTGCGTCGCTGTATGCGTTAGTCGCGAAACCACAATACCAATGCCGGTTTCGTTGGCAAACTCGTTCCGTGGCGTTTTGGGATAACCGGTCGGTGCAACATTACGGAGTTCCGGACTTTGGTGATCAAGAACGCTTGATGGAGCGGGTGACGATCGGCGGGGACAGACCGGCGTAATATTCGCGTCGCGGTAATAGACGACGCCCGCGTTCGCTAAAAGCGGCGCGGGCGCAGCCTCGTGTTAGCGCTGGCTCACTACCTAGGTCCGACAGGCACCATGATGTGCTGGTAGGGCGAGCCCTTCCACATCACGTACGGACCACCTTGCGACGGATCCGTTGGAATCCCTTCGAGCAACGATGCATCCGGGACAACGATCATGAGATGTGGTCCCTCGTCGATCCACTCGTTATCGTCGGTGGGGCCGGTCGCGTAAGGATCGATATTGCTCGCGCCTTCATCGCCGAGCAGCATGTAAGAAATGCCAAGACGCGTGATGTTGAGCGGTTTCTTGTTGCTCCAGGCGTCGGCCCACGTCTTCCATGGACCGTCGAGGCACATCGGCTGAGTTCCGGCGACGTTGGGGGGCGTTGGCATGCAGGTATAGTCACTGGTGCCTTGACGCAGGACATTGCCGTCCCAGTCAACGACCGATACTGAATCGACCAAGGTCGGCGGTGCGGCTGCGAGAGCATCTTGAATTAAGGCTTCGTGGTGCGCGCCAAAGGACGCTTGTGTGCAAGCGATTGCAAGGAGAATCGATACGAAAAATTTATGTGCCATGACTACTTTGTCCCAATGATTCAGACGCTAGAATATTCGTCCTTGCGACGGCGTCGCAAGGGCCCATCGCCGAGATTCCGGCGGGCTTTGTGGCCGGTAACGGTGTAAGTTTGATGCGCTAGGGAGGGACGAATTGAGGCATGGTCGAGATCTATAGGACACCGGACGAACGCTTTTCCTGCTGGATGGAGTACCCCTTCGAGCCGCACTACATCGACTGGCAGGGCATTCGCATGCATTACGTCGACGAGGGTCCCTCGGATGGCCACATTATGTTGCTACTTCATGGCATGCCGACCTCCTCGTACCTTTATCGACGGATGGTCCCGGATCTTGTGGATGCTGGTTATCGGTGCATCGCGCCCGACCACGTTGGTTTTGGTAAGAGTGACAAGGTCTTGGATGACGCTTGGTATTCGATCGAACGGCACAGTCAAGCGCTGACGCATCTCATTCAGGGCTTGTCGCTAGAGAACATCACGCTCTTGTGCCAAGACTGGGGTGGTCCAATCGGCTTGCGGCAAGTGGCTGACATGCCTGATCGCTTCGAGCGTTTGACGATTATGAACACCTGGTTGCATGGCCCGTGGCACACGTACAGCGATGGGCTGAGACGCTGGAATCGCTTGTGGCATGAAGGCGGCAGGATGGATGAGGTGCAAGGATGCGGTTTCGTGTTGCAGAACTTTCTCACCAATTACCCGAATGGATCGACGCCGTTAAGCCCCGACGCGGCCTATGATGCGTATGAAGCTCCGTTCCCCGATAGAGCTTCTAAGGCCGGGCCTCGACGGTTCCCATTGTCTTTACCGTTTGACAATCCAGAAGGCGGAAACGCAGAGGTTCAAACAAAAAATTTTGAAGCGCTGCGCTCATGGCACCGTCCAGTCCATTTCATTTGGGGTCTTCGCGACGAAACATTTAACGAGGATTGGGGTCGTAAATGGGCGAGCTTCTATCCGCAAGCTACCTTTGATGGCGTGGATGCTGGCCATTTTCTTCAGGAAACTCATGGACCAGAAATTGTGAGTCTTCTCCTGGGTCGGATTCGAGACGAGTAAGACGCTTATAAGTTCCGAGTTTTGCGGTTGCGATTACGCGGAAACATCCATCAGCGCTTCCATATTGCCGTGATAAAACGCATCCATGGTCGCCTGATCACAATTAGTCATGCTGGCTTCGAATTTTCCGATCGGGTCCGACGTGCCTTCCGGATGGGTGTAATCGGACGCAAATACAAGTATCTCAGGCCCCACGTTCTCAATAATCCAGCCGACCGGCTCGCCTGCAAACGGCGAAAACCGAAGGTGTCTTCTGACGGTCTCTGACGGCAATCGCTGGAACTTCCGTTGGTGTTTATAGTTGGCCGCTGCAAAGTCGAGTGCATGCATCCACGACGGGATCCAGAATGCTGCATGTTCCATCGATATCCCTCGCAGATACGGATGGCGTTCGAAAACCTCATCGAAGATCATTGCGGAGAGAAAAATCTCCACGCTGTTTTTGATGGTGACCATGCCGATCTCTCCGGCAGGTGCGTCGCCGCCGAGCTCTAGCGTCCCTCGGCCGTTACGACGAAAGCTGCGAGGGATCCGATCGTAATGGCCGTTAACGGCGACATGGGTCACGAAGGGGGCGTTGTGACTCGCAAATTCGGCCCAGACGGGATCGAAGTCGAGGTGCGTGAACGAGATTTTCTTGGGGTCCGGTTCATTGGTGTCGACCATAAAGCTGTAACAACCATCCTTGAATCCCTGGCGCATGAGTTGTAGCGAAATCGCGGGTCCGAGAGTTAGCGGAATGTAACCGATCGCCCGTAAACGATCGTCATGCGCGCAAAACGTTCCCATCGCACGATTGAGGGTTCGTGCGCCAGCTTCCAACTGGTCGAGGTTGTCGACGTGTGCGATTTGATGAAATGAAAAGGTTGGTAACACCCACTGCGACTTAAACCCTAGAAGGTCAAGCGCGTGGGATCGTTCCTCGGGGTCGAAGGCTCCGAGTCGGGTGAATCCGCCCTTGCGTGCGTCGGTCAGCGAGGCTTCAAATTTAGTCATGGTCTCGGGATCACTCTGACGTTTCTCGAGTAACGAACGGCCGCGATCCGCCCAGGCTTTCACGTATGGAAGCTCTGTTTGTTCGGTAACATCTGGAATGAGTGGTGCGTCGTCAGGGAGCGCAACGTTCGAGAGAAAATCATCGAGCTCGATGACGTGGCTGTCGACATCGATAATTGTTCTATGTTCAGCGTAACTCATTGCTCGTTGGCTCCCGTCACGGTTCTCGCACGATGCCGAACACTGTCCCAATCCCGACGAGTACAGTCAATGGCCATTTTGGTTAGAACATCAGGTGGTACCCGAGGACATACCTGTTATCGGCAACGGTTGAAATCACCAAGCGAAGGTGATCGTATCGGGTGTTGGAGGCGGTCAAGATTGAAGGGGGCCGGGCATGGGTATTCTTGTAGAGAAGTCGTTTTTCGCTTCGAAAGACGACGTGCTAACCGACATTCGAAATAATAGGACTTGGCCGACGACGTTCGTCTCGCCGGCTTATCCGGGGGTCGAGGTACATTGGCACAGCGAAGACGTTTGCGCGTACGTAATGGAAGGTGAGACATCTTTTTTTGACGGTGATTCGGGAGACACTACACAAGTGGGCCCCGGTGACAAAGTCACTATCCCGAAACGAACCTTGCATGCCGAAGGCGAGGTTAAAGATCGGGTGGTCTACATCATCGGCATGCCCGAACCATTGTTGACGCGAGATTTCTTGAAAATACATCGACCCGAAGAACTCTAGCGAGATCTTCCCGATACATAGGTTTGTCGTGATATGCCGGCGTATGACCCGTGCATCTAATTGAAATATACATCTACTGGTAGAGGATTTTGAAAATGAATGTTTTGAACGCGGTGACACCGACGCAAGAGCAGCTACAGAACTTATTGGCTAGCGATTTCGAAGGCCCAGTTTCTATGCTGAATTTGCTCAAGTTTAAGGAACGTGCCGAGTATGCCGATGGTCGAACCTCGGAGTTGAGTGGGGCGGAAGCATACAACTTGTATGCAGAGAAGATGGCCCCGTTCGTTATATCCAAAGGCGGTCGCTTGGTCTTTGGAGGTCGTGCCGAGCACCTGATGCTTGGCGAGGTGGATGAATTATGGGACGTCGCCGCAATTATGGAATACCCCTCGAAGGAGGCATTCGTCGAAATTGTGTCCGCGCCCGAGGTCGGTGAATTCAGCGTCCATCGGAGCGCAGGACTCGCCGGTCAGTTGTTGATTGCCGTATCGGCTCAAGGTGGATTTTGACGAAGCTCACTTGAAACTCGCGAGATAATGATTGCTTACGAGGGGAACGCGTGTCCTTCGGGCCAAGTGTCGCGAGCACGATAGCCGACCACGCGCAGGGCGGGTTCTGGGTCGATGCGGACATGGCGTAGAGGCTTACTGGTTGCAAACACGATTTCGAAATTGCCTTCTTGCATTGATGCGTTAATACAAGCACTAAAGAAACGACCAGCATCGTCATGACTCAGGTAGACGTCGGTTCCGACTGGACTCGCCTGAAGTTCCTCGGCGTGGCTGGGATCCCGCGGTAACCAGCCAAGACGCGCTGCGATGACTGATAAGCCGTACACCCGCGCATACATTTCACCGATCTGTTCTGCCCATAGTTTGGTAAGGGCATAGTGGTTAATAACTTTGGGACCATCCCCGATTTGGACCATGGTGTCCCATCGGTGGCCTGAAACGACTTGTACGGAGCTTGCCAGAATCAGTCGCGCTACCCCGTTTTCTCTGGCGGCGTCGCAAACGTTGTAGAGTCCGCGAACGTTGGGTTCGATGAGTTCTTCGAGGAAATCGGCCTCGTCGGGGGTGGCCGCAAGATGAATAATCGCGTCCATGTCGCGTGTTGCCTCAAGGACCTGATCCCGGTTCGTAATATCGCCGACGATCGCGTTATTGAGGTCGGGATGCGCGAGTCGATCAAAGTGACAAACCGTATGCCCCTCTTCACTCAATTGCTTGCAAACGGCTTGACCGACGCCGCCCTCGGAGCCGGTTACCAACACGCGTTGTTTCATTGTCCTATATGCCTTCTCGTTTTTCGTGGGAGATGAGGTCCAGGTTCTATCTCAGTGCCTGCGACGGGAATCGCAAGAATGATGGTGATCTTGGTCTTGAACGTTCTTGTAACATAGCGCGCAAGCGAAACACGGGATAGGTCTCCGATGCGATTCATGACCGAACGTTTAGGTCGCGGGGTTAACGCGCAGGACGTGGTGTGTTGAGGTTTTTGCGGACTTCGCTACTCGGACTTCTGGCCTTGTCGGTGACGGGGTGGGTGATTTGGGTGCTGACGCCCACGTTGGCCCGTGTCGTCGATGTGCCTACGACAGATTATTTGGACATGCATGTCCATACCGCCGGGATTGGTGTTGGTGGTAGCGGGGCGTTTGTTAACGAAGCCATGCGCTCAAGCTACAAATTTCCAATCTACTTGTACGCTTTGGGCGTTTCGATGGAAGAGATCGAAGAGCAGGGCGACGTCGTTGTTCTGCGAAATATTTCTCGACAGATTGGCGAATCGAGACGGGTCGCACGTGCCGTGGTGCTCGCCATGGACGGCGTCGTCAACGCGCGTGGTGAACTGGACGTTGACCAGACACAAATATACGTCCCCAACTCGTTTCTCATGCGCGAGTTGCCACGATTCGAGAACCTTGAGTTTGGTGCAAGCGTCAACCCGTATCGCCTTGATGCAGTGGACAGGCTGGAACGCGTAGCTGATGGGGGTGCTTTGTTGGTGAAGTGGATCCCCAACATCATGCACATTGATCCAGCGGATGAGGCGATTATCCCGTTTTACCGTAAATTGGTAGAGCTCGATATGCCGCTCTTGACCCATACGGGGCAGGAGAGGTCGTTCGCGCACGCGCGGGATGAATTGGGAGATCCGGATCGGCTCAGGCTCCCACTTTCACTTGGCGTGCGTGTCATGGCGGCGCACATTGGAAGCACGGGCATGAACGATGGGATATCGAATTATGAACGGCTGAACGCGATGATCGAGACTTTCCCCAATCTCGCGGTCGGCATATCGAGTTTGACGCAGTTTAATCGGCGCAACTCGTTGGCGCATGCACTAACGAGGGAAGAACTTAACGAGCGGATGTACTACGGGACCGACTGGCCTTTGCAGTTCTTCCCCTTGGTTTCGCCACTGTTCCATCTGAACCACATCGGTTGGCGCGAAGCTCGGTCTATTGTGGCGATTGACAATGTGTGGGATAGAGATGTGGCGTTAAAAGAGGCGATGGGAGTACCGACTGTAGTTTTTGAACGAACCAGTGCGTACTTTTCAAGACGACCCGACGAGCACCAATAACGGCAATCAAGAAGTTCAATTCGTAGTTAGTTGAGTGCCATTTAGCGGTGCGTTTGCAGGCTCAAGAGCCAGTCGCTGAGCGCCTCACGAGCTTCGCCATAACTCAATATTCCGTGTCGCGCATTCGGTATGGTGATGAATTTCGAATTGTCGATTCCGGCGGCGAGTTGTTCGCTGTATTCATAGGGCACGACATCGTCGGCGTCTCCGTGAATGATTAGCGTGGGTACCGCGATATTCGCTAAGGTTTTTGTGAAATCGCGACCAAGAAATGCGGAGGCGTTACGAATCATGCCGGCATGGTAACGACAGAGATCTTCGTCACTCGTTTTCGTAAGGGCGTTCATGTATGCGTTCCGTCCCGCTTCGATTTGTCTTCTCGCTTCGGACGAAGTGCCTTGAGGCATGGCTGTCGGCGTTGGATTGCGAAGCCGTTCGCGGTATTCGGCGAAAACGTTTTCGTCCCCTTCGTTTTTGTGCCGGTTGACCTGGTGAGCGAGTCGCTGACCCCAGTTTGTGCGTGACATGAGGTCGGCGCCGGTGTTCATTAAACCGAGAGCTGTGACGGAGTGAGAAAATAGGTGAATGTATTGCAATGCCACCATGCCGCCCATGCTAGAGCCGACCACGATGGATTGTTCAAAGCCTAGATATTGCATTAATCCGTACGCGTCGGAAGCAATGTCGGCGAGGTCGAACCAATCGAGCGTGTAGTCAGATTCGCCAGCGCAACGCCGGTCGAATGTAATGAGCTGGAACCCATGTGGAATATCCCGAGTGATGGCGTTGGGACTGGGTAACAACGAACTGTTGGGACCACCAAATCCTCCGTGGATGAAGAGGGCGGGCGTACCCTCACCGTAGATTTGGTACTCGATTTCGAGTCCACCGATGGTTGCCCTGGCCATAGCTTCGTCCCCTCTTGAGCCCAGCATTATGCCGACATAACTTGAAGGATGGATAGAACGACGACGGCTCATAATTAAACAGATGTTCCAAGTCAATAATCTGCTTTCATGGCGTTTTGCTGTTTTCGTATCGAGGACGTGAGCCTGAACAAAAACCTTCTAGGTTGACTGCTTGGACGATGGGTTTATGGTTGCTGGGTGCGGCGCAAACTCGATGTTCGCGGGGAAAAAGCATGTTCGCTTTATCGCAGATAACTCAGGTTGGTTGCCGATTTGGTGTTTGGTTAGTCGTTGTTTTTTATCTCAGTGCCTGCGGTGGCGGTGGAGGCGGCGGAAGTGCGCCTGTCGCCGTGGATACGCCTCCACAAACTACCATCACCGATGCTCCGACCACCCCGAATAACTCAGATGCGGCGACCATCGCGTTCAATGCGAACCAGACAAATGCCACATTCCAGTGCCGGTTAGATAGCGGATCCATCTACAGTTGTACTAGCCCGGAGGAACTTGCTGATTTGAGCGATGGTGCGCATCGCTTTGAAGTACGGGCCACGAACGCCAACGGCACCGTGGATCCCACGTGGGCCATTCAGGATTGGACAGTGGATACGATTCCGCCATCCGTCGTGGTCACGGTGGGGCCACAACGATTGACGACTTCGAGCCAAGCGACCTTTTCGTTCAGCGCCAATGAGGATGGTGTCAGCTTTGAGTGTGCGTTGGACGGAGGGACTTTTTCTGTCTGTGAGTCTCCGGCGACTCAATCTGACTTGAGTGATGGGACCCATACTTACGAGGTTCGTGGCAGAGATTCAGCGGCAAACCAAAGTAACACTGCCGCATATGAATGGACGGTTGACGGGACGGCGATTTCCAGTAATACCATCACCGGTGTGGTCACTAGTACAAACGGCGGCGAAGGTGGCGTCTGGGTGATTGCTGAAACTGCAGATTTGCAAACGCCTTTTAGAAAAATCGTTGTCACCGACGATGACGGGCACTTTCTAATTCCCGAGGTCCCCGATGTCTGGTTCGACGTTTGGAGCCGGGGTTATGGATTGCTGGATTCCACCAAGCAGTTGGTGCGTCCCGGAAATGAGGTCACGATCCGTCAGGACGTTGCCCCGAACGAAGTCGATGCGGCGCAGATTTATCCGGCCAATTATTGGTATTCGCTCGTACAAGTGCCCGCGGCGGATCAGTTCCCAGGAACCGGTTCGAGCGGCAACGGCATCAACACTAATATGGAAAACCAAGCACAATGGATCGACGGTCTCAAAGACCGCTGTCAGCTGTGTCATCAGATGGGCAATCTGCCGACCCGAGTGATCGCGGATCCCGAGAGCTACGCGTCGGTTCGGGACGGCTGGGATCAGCGCGTCCAATTAAACGGACAGATGAATGATCAGATGAATAACCTTGGCCGCGACGCGGCTTTGGATGTGTTCACGAACTGGACCGACCGAATTGCTGCTGGGGAAACACCTGAAGCACCTCCGCGACCCGATGGTATTGAACAGAACATCGTCCTGACGCAGTGGAGTTGGTCGGGTGTATATAACGGCTTTGTTCACGACAACGTGTCGACCGACAAACGCGATCCCGAACGTTACCCGGATGGTTCGGTATTCGCCGTGGGTGGTGGAGCGCTTGTATTCACTGATCCCGAGACCAACGAATCGACCAGGCTTGATGTCCCGGTGCGGACGTCACCGACGGGGTCGGGCGCCAATGTTCATAACCCGATGTTTGACGATCAGAATCGTTTGTGGATGACCTCGAGTATTCGTCCCAACGAGAATCTTGATTGGTGTATGAACTCCGACCATCCCTCCGTCCAGCGGTTCCCAATTGAAGACAGTATCCGGCAGCTTTCGTACTACGACGTTACGAGCGGCGAGTTCGTGCTGATCGACACTTGTTACGGTACGCATCATCTTCAGTTTGCCGATGACGATAGCGGCATGCTCTGGCTTTCAGGAGATTATCGTGCGTTGGGATGGTTCGACACGAAGAAATTTGATGAAACGGGCGATGAGCAGGCCTCTCAGGGATGGTGTCCGACAGTTCTCGACACCAATGGGAATGGGCTTTTGGACGACGATTACGTCGAACCTTGGGACGCGTTTGATGAATCGAAAGATAAGCGGGTATTAGGGTTTTCGTACGGCATTATCCAAAACCCCGCTGATGGCTCGGTGTGGTTTACGCGACCCTATGTCTGGAACGACAACCTGACGCCCGATAGGGTGCCCGGCCAGATTTTACGTTTAGATCCAGCAACCTGCCTGACCGAGCAGTACCAACCTCCATTCAATACGGACGCTGTACCAATCTCTGGATGGGGATTTAGTCCTCGTGGCCTTGACATCGATCGTAACGGGATCATTTGGACGGCGCTTTCCGGTAGCGGTCATATCGCCAGTTTCGATCGCAGTAAATGTGGAGTGTTGAATGGTCCGACGGCGACGGGTCAACACTGTCCTGAAGGATGGACTTTGCATCCGACGCCGGGTCCTCAGATGCAAGGAGCGACTACTCAAGGGAGCGCGGATTTCCACTATTACATATGGGTCGACCAGTTCAACACCATGGGTTTGGGTAAGAACGTGCCGATCGCGAATGGCACCACGTCGGATTCGCTAATCGCGTGGGTGCCTGATCAATTCGCGGATGTACAGAACGACGTTTTCACTCCTAATTGTGCCGTGGCAGGCTGCCATACGGCATCCAGCAGTATCGGTGGACTTGATCTCTCGGCGGGATCTTCCTTCGCCAATCTCGTCGATGTTTCGAGTAGCGCGGACAGTTTAGTTAAGCGGGTTAAACCAGGCGATCCCGACAACAGTTATCTAATGCAGAAACTATTGGGTAACGCGGATGCAGGCCAACAAATGCCGCCTGGTGGTCCGGGACTGAGCGACGCGGCTATTGGACTGGTCCGAGACTGGATCCGAGCCGGTGCGGCGGCGGAAGGACGAATGGTCACGTTACGGGTGCCATACCCGTTGGGGTTTTATCAGAGGGGGCTGGATGGGCGAATTGACGATCCCGACGGAGGATGGAAGGGACGAGGTCTGTGGGCGAGTAATAACACGAGTGTGCACGGACACATTGAAGGTGGTTCGAGTATGACGAGTGAGATAATCCACTTTCAGCTCCGTCCTCATCCGTTAGCGGATTAAAGGGATGTCCGAAATCTGAAGACTCCTGTGTAGTGAGGAAAATCGATATCGCCGTGGGTTGAATCGGTTCAACGTTGATCCCCTAGTTCAGAACCACGATGGGTGGTAAATCGGAAGTGGCCGGGCAATTATGGGGTCCCGCATAGCTCGCAGAGGTTGGTCATGAAGGTAAAGAACGTACGGTACACGGCTGGGGGCGGTGCCGAGTTGGTCGACATTGAAGTGGATGACCCCGGTCCCGGTGAAGTCCAAGTTGAAGTCGCGGCGTGCGGGATATGTGCATGGGATATACAGACGTTTCGCGCGGGGGGTGATTCGCCGTCTGCGGCCCCGCCAGGGCACGAAGGGGTGGGTTATGTCTCTAAACTGGGTCCCGGCGTTCAGGACATCGAGATCGGTCAACGGGTCGTGGGCGGTGGGTTTGCGCGATTACGTAACGCCCGACCAAGGAGCCTTTATCGGATTCCAGACTCCGAGCTAGCGGACGAGCACTGGGTCGTTGAACCCGTTTCGTGTGTTGTAACTGGGATGGATGTTTGTCGACTACGCGCGGGTGAACGGTTAGCCATGGTGGGTTGTGGATTTATGGGTTTGATGATGCTGCAGGGACTTGCGGGGGTGGGTGCAGATCAAATCATAGCCCTTGATATTGATGAAAATCGGTTACAACTCGCTTTGGACATGGGAGCTGGAGAAGCCTATGACGTCACGTCGGCTAGTTTTAACGAGGTACGCGATGAACTGCGCGGTCGCGGCATCGACGTCGTGGTCGACACGAGTGGCTCACAGCAAGGGCTCGATTTGGCTGCCGACATTGTCAAGCGCGCAGGGCTGATCAATTTATTCGGGTGGATCAAAGGCGATATGGCAGGATTCAACCCAAGTCTATGGCATGGAAAGGCGCTCACAATCGTTAACTCGTCTCCCGCGGCGCAGCTTCGAGACCCTTTCCCACCCGCGATCCGCTTGTTGGATAAAGGCACCATCGACCTAAGGCCACTGGTGACTCACGTAATCCCTATCGCTGATTATCCTGTGTTCATGGAAGGTGTGACTCGGGGCGAAATCGACGGATACATCAAGGGGGTCGTCGCCGTTTAGATCAAGCGTGTCCAGACTCGATAGGGTGGTGACCCGTGCGTCCTCTTCCAAAGCGCCCTTCTCGGATCCGGTCCTCGGTAGCGTTGCCGTCGAAGTGCTATCGGTTTCGATATGGCCTTGCCCTTCATGGCATGTTGACCGCGCCAACAAGCTGTTCGAGCGAATTAATACCGTTTTGTCGGCAGTATGTTTCGAGTCCCTCCGCCATCTCGACGCTCGCTCGCGGGTTGACGAAATTGACGGTTCCAGCCTGCACGGCACTGGCACCCGCAAGCATGAATTCGACAACGTCGCGCCAGCTTGAAGCGCCGCCAGAGGCGATGATCGGTATGTTCGTAGCTTGCGCCGATTCATAAACAAGGCGTGTGACGATGGGTCGTACAGCCGGCCCGGTAAGTCCGCCCCTACCAAATGAAAGTCGTGGTCGACGGCTGTCAATATCGATTGCCATTGCAGGTATGGAGTTGGCGACGGTGATGGCGTCAGCGCCCGCATCGGCGACCGCGGATGCGATCTCGCCAATATTAGAGACGTCGGGTGACAACTTAACGATAAGTGGACAATTCGTTGCTTCGCGCGATGCGCGGGTGACATCTGCCGCCGCCGCGGGATCGACGCCGAATTCGCGACCGCCGGATTTAACGTTCGGGCAGGAGATATTGGCTTCCAGTGCGTCGACGCCCACCATGGCACCCAACGTGTGCGCCAACGTCGCGTAGCCTTCGGTACTTTCTGCGAAAAAGTTCACAACCACGGCGCAATTGATTTCGCGTAAATAGTCCAGTTTGGATAGTTCAAAGTCTTTCACACCCACGTTATCGAGGCCGATGGCATTAATAAGGCCTGACTCTGTCTCCCAGATGCGTGGTTGGGGGTTGCCAAGACGCGGCTCCGGTGAAATACCTTTGGTGATGACCCCGCCAATCTTGCTGAAATCCACCATCGTTTCGTATTCGGACGCATAGCCGAACGTACCGGAAGCCGTCAGGATTGGGTTGCGAAGAGATAGATCGCCAATTTGTACCGATAGATCGGTCATGGAGCGGGTTTGCTAGACCAAATGACATTAGCGTCAGTCACCGGTCCCTCGGTGCAAACCGTGAAGTTCGTGTCTTGAAATGTTTGGATAACGCAGCCTCGACATGTCCCCATACCACAACCCATGGGAGCCTCAAGTGACACGCTGCAAGGAATCCCCGCACCAGCACAGACGGCGGCGGCCGCTTCCAACATGGGGTGCGGACCACACACGTAGATCTGTGACGGTCTGGCTTCGGTTGCCCGTTGCAGCCGCGACGCTAAGAGATCGACGACCGTTCCCGCAAAGCCCGCGGAACCGTCGTCGGTGGCAATTTCAACACCACCAGTAAGATTCGTCTCAAAGTCTACAAACCCAGGGATTTCAGCTTCGGTACGAGCGCCTACCAGAAGGCTCAATGTTCGTTTAGACGTCGCAATGGCATCCGTTAGTGCCGGAAAAGGTGCTATTCCGATGCCGCCTGCCACCATCCAAGCAGAGTCGCCCGGGGGTTGCTCGAAACCGTTCCCGAGTGGTCCGAGAATATCCAGTTCAATTCCCGCGTGAGCCGTCCCTAATAACCGTGTACCGCGCCCAATGATTCGCAGAAGGAATTCAAGTTGCACCTGCTCGTCCTTGACTGTGCGAAAACGTGCAATGGAGAAAGGGCGAGGCAGTAGTGGATCAGCCTCCCATGGTCCGCGCACCATGTAGAACTGGCCGGGTATCGGGGCGACGATGGAGGCTGGCGCACAGACGAGTCGAAGGCATCCGCCACCCGCCTCTTCGACCGCCTCGAGCGGGATTCGACTTAACGCGGGCACTGATTATCCAACGGCTCGTAACATGCCGACGCGGCATGAGCATTGGAAGATAAAAACCATCGCGACGAGATAGGAAGATGGTGATGGATTAGACGGCCTTCGTGGATTTCGCTTGGGCGGCAGCCGCTTCGGCTATCCGCTTTTTCATCTCGGGACTGGGGTACTTCAACAATCGAGAGAAATCGGGCCCTTTTTCATCCCAACCCATGTGATCGTCGGCCCCGACGAGTCGAGCAAATTCTGGTGGATTACGGCTCAACATCTCTTGCGTTACTCGCCATTGATACGCCTCTTGGGTCTTCAGTCGCCGATGGCACATGTAACTTGTCACGTTCATCCGCAATCCGTCGGTTTGTTTCGGGTAGGCCCCATGCCACGTATTTCCGTGCCAAGCGATTAACGAGCCTGCCTTTGCTTCCACAGGCACAGCATTTTTCACTCCTTCACCTGGGTTTGGCGTTCGGCAATACCGGTGGCTCCCCGGTACCATCGCGATTGCGCCATTTTCTTCGGTGTAATCGGTGAGGCAATAGGCGGCATTAGTGACGTCCGAGCACGGCGGTAACCGGCCGTCGCGATCAGGCGGGGAATCACTGTGGAGTCCTAGTGTTTCGCCATACGTTCCACCCTTCCACTTAATGAACGACGTTAAGCTAGAGAGCTGCTGTTGGCCGTGCATCAGGTAGGTTGCGATGGTCGTCAACGTCGGGTTCGTCACCCATTCTTCGAAAATTGGATCGGCCATCAATAGGTAGTAAAGCAGAAATTGTCCGTCGGTCTGAGGTTGCCCCTGGTAATTCCCTGCACTGCCGTTCTCGTCAATGGCCAGCTCACTACCGGTCCTCTCGGCTGCGATTCGTAAGACGGTTTCGCGGATTCGTTCGAGAAAATCGAGCGGTGCCACTTTTTCAGGGGGGATCACTGTAAAACCATATGCGTCAAGGTCGACAATGTGAGGTTCGAGCTCGAGCTCTTTGATTTTTTGATAGGTGGGGTTGAAAGTTTCGGTAGCCTTGAAGTCGCCAAATTCCATAACTATTTACCGCCGCATTAGTGACGCGCGAGTAACATTACTACAAAAGCCGTCCCGACTGGCCGACGACCCTTGATTACAGGCGGATTGCCTAGGCGTGGGCCGCGAATTCCGTTTCGGGATCGCCAGCGATACGGGCGTGATACATGACCCGCGGCTCTTTCATATCCCAGGGTCGAGCCTGATGGAGTAGCCTTCGGTTGTCCCAAACGACGGCATCGCCGGTAGTCCATGTATGGTGGTAAATGCGCGGTGGCTGGCAAGCGAAATCAACTAAATGCTCAAGAAGTTTTTGGGACTCTTTGGGATCCATACCTGGAATCCCGTACGCGTGTCGCCCAATGACGAGCGATTGGCGTCCCGTTTCGGGATGGACCTTGACCAACGATCTCAATGGGGGATCAAGTTCGTGGAAACCGTAACCTGCGCCTACCTTTGGCTTGTGACCCAATTTGGATTGGCTATACCAGAGCGAGTGATAAGCCGATAACCCCGAGATTTTCTTTTTGATTTTGTTGTCGAGATTGTCATAAGCGGAGCGCATATCGGCCCAGCCCGTTTCACCGCCAGAAGACGGGACGGTATGGGCGGTGAAAACTGCGCCTTTCGCTTGAACGGGCATGTAGGTGCTGTCGCAGTGCCAACCCATGTTTCCCTTGATGGATTTAACCCAGTCTTCGTTTGGGTCGAAGTGGGCCTGGCCGCTTTTATCGACGTTCGTGATTGAAACGAGATCGAACTCGAGATCTCCGAAGCGTTTTGCAAAAGCGATTTGTTCGTCGTTGCTGAGGAACTGACTGGGGAAGATCAATAACGCGTATTCGAGCCAGGTGTCGTATAGCTTTTTAAATTCCCTGGCACCAAGTTCCGTGAGTTTCAAGTCGGTTACGACGGCACCAAAACTGGCGTCAAGAGGCTCAACCAAGAAGGGAGAGGTATGAGTCATCGCAAGGGACCCTCGTTACGCCAAATGACTTCCTGCTTCAGTATAGCGTACCCCTAACTTCGGAATGTTCGAAGAAACGGAAGAACGAGATCAATTGCTTGTGCTCGAGCGATGACGCGAATGGCGAAAGGAAACCGCATTTCATTGTTGTTTGCTACGAATGAAACCTTCGTCGGGCCACTTGGGCGCGATGTAGTCGTGGGGCAGTGTGTTGGGAAGGACCCGGACTGCGGTCGTTAGCTTCATCGGTACGTCGATTGGCGTTGAATAAGTCAATTCAACCAAGAATGCCTTCCAGCCCTTTTCGGGGAGTGTGACGTGCGCTCGATAGACCCCTTCCGTGACAGGCTCGACCACTTCGGCAGTCCACGATCGTCCGATACTGTCGACGCGAAAGTCGCGGTTTGTCGGGTTGACCGCCGACCAGATCGTCGCCACAACTGGCGTTTCGTGACATTCGACAAGGATCGAACCGTCGGCCTCGAAAGACCACTCGAAACGGGGTCGTGGTCTGTCACTGAGGACGCTATGGTAATACGCGAGTAGGGTTTGCAAGGCATCCGTTCGGCTCAGGTTATGTCGCGAGTTGGGTACATAGCGGAGGTGCTTCTCTCCTAACAACTTGTCGAAGTAGAACTGCGATGAGGTCGGTAGAAAAAACTCGTCGCCTGTTGCATTGATGATGAGCTTGGGTAGGGTGAGGTGTTGTCGGTGCGTGTATGGTTCGACGACTTTATGAAGGGCCAGTTCTTCCGGGGAACCCATCCAGGCCATGATGTTTTGATCGACATAGTCGTCGATCGCCGGGGCCCAGAAACCGTAAGCCCGCCAGTGGTGTTTGAAGGACGGCACGAGGTTCAGCATATCGATCACGAGTGGAATGATTGCTCGGACACGTTGATCGACTGCCGCGATCGTCCAGGTTGTCCAGCCCCTTTTCGATGCTCCCGTGACGACGAAATCAGCAAGGGTGTGGCCGCTTGAGACGACAGGAATGAATTCCTGCAAAGCGTCCATGGCGGCTTTTACGCTTTTCGTCATCGCCATCCGCGCTGGCCAGCGGACGTCGCCGGTGCGATAAAACTTGTCCCAGGTATATGCAATAAGGCTGTCTTCGAATCGACGTTCGTTTTCTCCGGCGAAACGAAGTGGCTGGTTCGGAACCATGCGCAACTCAGCAACGACCGAACCTGTCGTAACAGCGATGGAAACGAATTCGTCCCTTGCGCCGCGAGGAGAATCGTCGCGGTTGCTGCCACCACCGACGTAGACCAAAGCTGTGTTATGGCGGATGACGTCAGGTTTTACGACGACGAGCCAGTGGTGCCACTCGGTTCGATCAACGTCGGCCAGGGTAAGAAAATTCTGAGAAACGAGCTCAATGACGTACTCAGTGAACCCGTTACCCGAAATGGTCTGGCGAAGATCGTAGCGATAGGCAGGATCCTTTTTGTGGACGTATTCGGCGAGCGCGGTTTCGAATCGTGACAGCGATTGATCGGCGGCTCCGGAAGGTGTTTCGCTACCCGCAAAGGTCACGCTGGTAAAGGCCAAGAGGAGCATACCTATGCACGAATGATGGACGCTTTGTTGCATATTCACTTTGTCTATTCGGTTCGGACTAAAGAGTGATTTCGATCTCTTCAACGGCGCCGATTCGGGTGCGATCGAAATCAAGAATAGCGTGTTCAAGTTCCCGTACAGCATGCATTTCTGGCGACGAGACGAGCGCGTCAACTTCGGCGAACCAAAGTGATGCGACGGCGTCATATGCAGGTTGACGGTTGGTTCTATAAATGCCGGAACGGGTATGAGCTTGGACGTAACGGTGAATGTTAGGAACAGCGGCGACTAGAGGTCCCAACTGATCTCGATAAATCGAGTGAAATGTTGCTGCGTCGTTGTGCTCCAAGCGGTTTACCAAGGCCATCAGTTTTTGATCGACAACGACTGACTCGGCTTCCTTAATGACGTATTCATTGGTGAGAATCGTGCCCATGGAGTTTGAATCGATAAAGTTCTCTTCATCTCGACGGATGGCTTTTAGTTCCGGGGTGTCAACGTTGGCTCGCATCGATTCCATATCTTCGAACCAAACTTCGGCGATGCCGTCGAATCCGGAACTGGCTTCAAGTGCGTGATTTTGCACGTACCGCACGAGTCCATTTAGACGGCGGACGACGTCAGCGTGTTTGCTACGCCAATGTTCACGAAAATCTTCGGTACTAAGATCTTTTCGCCGTTTGAAGAAACTAACTTGTTTGATCATCCGCGTTCCGAGCAAACTTTTCTTGAGCATAAGCGATATTGCCGAATGGCTTAACTTTCCCACGTTGTTCAGTCGTGCAATGTTGCTACACACGTTATGCACGACGGATCGCATTGTCGATAATGCAACTCGATTGGATCGTTAGTGCAATGTCGTGAATGCAGAGTTTTTTGTCGGTCAAATAGTTGAACACAACAAAGTCGGTTATCGGGGAGTGATTTATGGCGTAGATCAGGTTTTCAGCCTCTCCGACGAATGGTATGAACAAGTCGCACGCAGTCGTCCGCCGAAGAACCGTCCTTGGTATCACGTGCTGGTTGATGGAGCTGATCACTCCACATACGTTGCCGAACGTCACTTGGTACCTAGCAAGCTGTTCGAGCAGATTAGCCACCCCGCATTAGGTAAGTACTTTGCTCGATTCGACGGAACGCGGTATTACGGTAATGAGCCGGTTCACTGAGTGCGAGTTGCTTTGATGGTCAAAGCGCTTGCGGTAAGGCATTTTCGATAACGACTTCCTGTAAGGGTTAGGTCGTTTGTTTAGGGTCAGTTAGGATGAGTTGCGTAAACGGAGGGATCTTATGATCGTACGTCTTGACCATATTGGTATTGTCGCACCCAACATCGAGCAAGCGCTTGGCATATTAGATGCGAAACTTGGATTTCCGCTCGCGTCGACCACACCACTGCCGGACGGAGCTTATTTTGCACCGGAAGGAACGCACAACTATATGTTCCAAGTAGGTACGGGAGAAACGATGATTGAAGTGCTCGTTCCCGTGGTACCCGAAGCAGGGACATACAAGTTTCTACAACGGTTTGGCGCTGGATTACACCACTGGGGATATGCGTGTGACGACGTCGAAGAGGAAGCCGCGCGGCTTCGGGAACAGGGATTACAGCAGATTGAGCTTGGAGGTCCGGATCCAGCGTCGATTACCGCAGCGTTTTTCCATCCGAAGACGGCGGGCGGAATCCTGACGGAGCTAGTGCCTTTGCGTCAACCGTGACATAGACCAAGCACATTGCGGAAGTCCTCGTAGTCGATTGAGACGAGTTTGTTGACGACCGCCGCCATGACGACCCTGAGGACTGTGTGCCCCGGGCCGTGGCTAATCGTTGTTACTTAGAAATTCAGCCACCGCTGCCGGAGCGTTTTTTCGCCGCTTCCGCTATTTTTTCCCATTGCTTGCGCTTTTTGCAGATACGTCGAGGTGCATGACTACCCGTATCTTTTATCTTTATGCAGATCCGTTCTTCTGGATCCTTT